>OIYQ01000058.1_pt1 | contig 42670 bp, 35 predicted proteins | sample 1588311 | NCBI WGS metagenome assembly OIYQ01 (sample SAMN03283244) | human gut metagenome | biome: human-associated habitat; material: feces | host: Homo sapiens | place: Peru | collected 2012
GGTGGGCGATAACAGGATCGAACTGCTGACATTCTGCTTGTAAGGCAGACGCTCTCCCAGCTGAGCTAATCGCCCATAAATCGTTGACGCAGACTATTATGCCATAGTCTCGCGTAAGATGCAAGAAGAAAATGAGTTCGGGTATGAGGTGGTGCGGCGCATAAAATATAGAAACGCCGCGGAGTATAGATGGTGGCGATGCCTGAAAGTAGTATTCAAGTCACCAGTCACTTGATACTCCAAATCCCTGCTTTCACACATGCGTCGTTTATCGGACTGCAAGAAAGATTTCTCGGCAACGCTTTCAATGACGATACGAGAGAGTCTGATGTCTCCTGGTTTTTAGTCACCAGTCACCAGTCACTAGTTACTCTTTATCCCGGAAGACCCGCGCGAAAGGGGCCGCTGACTCTTTGAGTCAGCGGCCCCTTTGTTTACGCTTTCGTATTACGCAGCGTGAGGATTATTTTTCTTCTTTGGCTTTGCGATCTGCGATCTCCTGGTCATAGGATTTCTGGATGCGGACGTAGTTTTCACGGCGCTGTTTGGCATCGCGTTCGGTCTTTTCGAAGAGTTCTTCCGCTTTGTCTGGGAAGAGCTTCGCCAGAGATGCGAAGCGGACTTCGCCCATGAGGTAGTCGCGGAAGTTGCCTTTCGGTTCGCGGCTGTCGAGGTGGAACGGATTCTTGCCCTGTTCCAGAAGCTCTGGGTTGTAGCGCCAGTTGCACCAGTAGCCACATTCGACGGCGCGTTTCTCTTCTTCGGAGGATTTGCCCATGCCGGCTTTGAGGCCGTGGTTGATGCATGGAGCATAGGCGATGATGAGGGACGGTCCCGGATAAGCTTCTGCTTCGCTGATGGCTTTGAAGGCCTGATTCATATCAGCGCCGAGAGCGATCTGTGCGACGTAGATGTAGCCGTAAGAGACGGCGATCATGCCGAGGTCTTTCTTCTTGGTCTTCTTGCCGGAGGCTGCGAATTTGGCAATGGCAGCAGCCGGAGTGGACTTGGAGGACTGTCCGCCGGTATTGGAGTAGACTTCGGTATCGAGGACGAGGACATTCACATCTTCGCCGGAAGCGAGGACCTGATCGAGGCCGCCGAAGCCGATGTCGTATGCCCAGCCGTCGCCGCCGAAGATCCACTGGGATTTCTTGACGAAGTGATCCTTGAGATCCAGCAGTTCTTTGTATTCCGGATGCGCGGAAACTGCAGCGGTGAGGGCCGCATCGAGCTTGTCGGCGCGGTCTCTCGTGCCTTCGCCGAGGTCTTTCTTGGCGAGCCATTCTTCCATGGCGGTCTTGACATCGCCTTCTGCTGCCGGGAGGAGAGCTTCGAGCTTTTCGGTCAGGCGGCTTCTGAGCTTCGCTTCACCGAGGTGCATGCCGAGGCCATATTCCGCGTTGTCTTCGAAGAGGGAGTTCGCCCAGGCCGGTCCCTGTCCTTTGCTGTTCTTGGTATATGGCATGGACGGGGCGCTTGCGCCGTAGATGGAGGAGCAGCCGGTCGCATTGGAGATCATCATGCGGTCGCCGAAGAGACGGGTGACCATATTGATGTACGGGGTCTCGCCGCAGCCTGCGCAGGCACCGGAGAATTCGAAGTAGGTCGGTTCGAACATGGCGCTTCTGAGGTTCTTTTTGCCGAGCGGATTGTCTCTTGCCGGGAGGCTCTTTGCATAGTCCCAAAGGTTCTGCTTGGGGAGCTCTGTCTCTGCTGGCTGCATGACGAGGGCTTTCTTCGGCGCCGGGCAGGTATTCGCGCAGATGCCGCAGCCGTAGCAGTCTTCCGGATCGACGACGATGCGGTACTTGAGTCCTTTGACCGGGCCTCTGAAGTCTTTGACGATGAAGCCTTCCGGCGCATTCGCTGCTTCGTCTTCGGTGACGAGGAATGGACGGATGGCAGCATGCGGGCAGACGACGCCGCACTGGTTACAGCCGATACAGTTTTCCGGGATCCATTCCGGGATCATGATGGCTGCCGATGGACGTTCGTACTGGGAGGTGCCGGACGGGAAGGTGCCGTCTTCGATGCCTTTCCAGGTGGAAACCGGGAGGTCGTCGCCTTCCTGACGGTTCATGACGTCGCAGACATTCTTGACGAAGTCCGGACGGCTGACCTTGGCGATGGAGCCGCCGGTGGTCGCATGTTCCCATTCGGCCGGTACTTCGACTTCGACGATGCCTTCCATGCCGGCGTCGACAGCTTTGTTGTTCATGTCGACGACATTCTGGCCTTTTCTGCCGTAGGATTTTTCGTTGGAGTCTTTCAGGTACTTCACGGCATCCGCATCAGGAATGATGTGGGTGAGGTGGAAGAAGGCAGACTGCATGATCATATTGATGCGGCCGCCGAGACCGATGTTCTTTGCGATTTCAAAGGCATCGATGATGTAGAATTTCGCCTTGAGGGCAGCGAGCTTCCGTTTCATGGCTGCCGGCAGGACGCGGTCCAGGTCTTCTTTTCTCCATGGAGAGTTCAGAAGGAAGATGCCGCCCGGCTTGAAGCCGCGGAGAAGGTCGTATTTATAGATGTAGGACGGACGGTGGCAGGCGATGTAGTCAGCCTTGCGGATGAGGTAAGGCTTTCTGATCGGATCGGGGCCGAAGCGCAGATGGGAGATGGTGACGCCGCCGGATTTCTTGGAGTCATAGGCGAAGTAGCCCTGTGCATAGAGGTCGGTATGGTCGCCGATGATCTTGATGGCGCTCTTGTTCGCGCCGACGGTGCCGTCAGAGCCGAATCCCCAGAATTTGCAGGAGACGAGCTTGGACGGGACTTCCGGTACCGGGACCGGAGCGAGGGAGAGGTTCGTCACGTCGTCGTTGATGGAGAGCGTGAAGTTGTGGCGCGGGGTTTCTTCCTTCAGGTGTTCATAGACAGCCATGATGTCTTCCGGAATGACGTCCTTCGAGCCTAAGCCGTAGCGGCCGCCGCAGACTTTGATGGCGCGGCCGGAGGAAGCGATGGCGGAAACGACATCGAGGTAGAGCGGTTCGCCGATGGCGCCCGGTTCACGGGTGCGGTCGAGGACGGCGATCTTCTTGACAGTCGATGGGATCTGGTCAAGGAAGTGCTTGACAGAGAACGGGCGGTAGAGGTGTACATTCAGCACGCCGACTTTTTCGCCGTGGGCATTGAGCGCATCGGTGACGTCCTTGCAGATGTCGGTGACAGAGCCGATCGCGATGATGATGCGGTCGGCATCGGCTGCGCCGTAGTAGTCGAAGAGGTGGTAGCTTCTGCCGGTGATCTTGGAGATCTCATCCATGTAGCCCTGGACGATGTCCGGAAGGGCATTGTAGAAGGGGTTCGCTGCTTCGCAGTGCTGGAAGTAAACGTCCGGGTTTTCTGCGGTGCCGCGGATGACCGGATGGTCCGGATTGAGAGCGCGGGCTCTGAATTCGGCGAGGGCTTTCTGGTCGATGAGCGGAGCGAGCTCTTCATAGCCGAGGACTTCGACCTTCTGGATCTCATGGCTCGTGCGGAAGCCGTCGAAGAAATTGATGAAAGGTACACGGCCTTTGATGGCAGCAAGATGGGCAACGCCTGCGAGATCCATGATTTCCTGAGCGTTCGCTTCTGCGAGCATCGCGCAGCCTGTCGCGCGGGCGCTCATGACGTCCTGATGGTCACCGAAGATGGAGAGCGCGTGGTTCGCAAGCGCTCTCGCTGCGATGTGGAAAACGCCCGGGAGCAGTTCGCCTGCGACTTTGTACATGTTCGGCACCATGAGCAGCATACCCTGAGATGCCGTATAGGTGGTGGTCAGCGCACCGCTCTGCAAAGAGCCGTGGAATGCGCCGGCTGCGCCGCCTTCTGCCTGCATTTCGACGACATGTACGGTGTCGCCGAAAATATTCTTCTTGCCGTGAGCGGCCCATTCATCCACTTCTTCCGCCATCGGCGAGGAAGGGGTGATCGGATAAATAGCAGCTACTTCTGTGAATGCGTAGGAAATATACGCAGCCGCTGTGTTGCCATCCATTGTTTTTACATTTCTCACAGATCAACACTCCTTTATTTGGAAAATCTGTTCAAGGGAAGTTTTCGTGAGGTGTAGCCTGGCTGGTGGGGGTGGAATCATTAGGCGTGACTGGTGACTGGATTGCCTTGTACCGGCATCGTGCACCGCACCACCACTCTTCTTGGAAGCAAAGCTTTCAAGACCAATCAGTGCCAAAGCGCCTAAGGGGCTGACCCTGAACTTGAACCCTGAAGTTTGAAAGCAGGGATGAGTAGCTAGGGATTAGGGATTGGGGATTAGGGATTAGGAGTGACTAGTGACTGGTGACTTAAATGCCACTTTCGAGCATCGCCCTATTTATACTCCGCGGCGCTTCTATGTTTTTATGCGCCGCACCACCATTCCTAATTTCTCATTCGCGCAAAGCTTTCATTCATAATCAGTGGACGGAGCCGCCCATGGGCTAACCCTGAACCTCTACTCTTCCCTTGCAAGATACCTGAAAATTAGGTACAATGGTTTTATGATAATTTTGCATAGATGAATTCACTTTATTCTATACTAAGTCATAGACCATGGACGTTTCCAGGGTATCTGAATAGATACGTTCTTATTATAGAATAAAGATACGGATTTCACAAGAAAATGAGACGGAGAAAGGAATTAAGAGTAGCTGGTAACTAGTGACTGGCGCCTGAGAATGCCCGGTGAGTTGTGACTGAGATAGTACTTTCGGGCTTCGCTCATCGCAATGGACTATTCCCGCTTTTCCTCTTTCTCACTTTTCCACGGAGGATCACAATGGATTATCGTCATCTGAAATATTTCATGGAAGTCGCTGAACAGAAGAGCTTCTCGAAAGCAGCGCGCAATCTTCATATTTCCCAGTCCGCCATCAGCCGCATGATCAAGTCGCTGGAGGATGAGCTGGGGGTCGTGCTTTTCATCCGCAACGCAAAGACTGTGGAAATCACAGCGCCGGGGACCATTTTCCTGAACTATGCGAAGCGGTGTCTTTTTATTTTCGAACATCTGAAGTCGGATTTTGAAAATGAATTCAACCTGAAGCAGGATACCATCGAGATCGGTCTGCCGCCGATCACCGACGCCCATGTCTTTGCGAAGCTTCTGGGCGAATTTAAGAAGAACTATCCGCAGATCGCCATCAAGCTCTATGAACATGGTTCGAAGGTGATCGAGACATCCGTTCAGGAAGGGATTATCGACGTCGGCATCATCTGCACCATTCCGAATAACGAATTCGAGTCCTTCTTCCTCTCAGAAGATGAGATGTGCGTGGTCATGCCGAAAGGCTATCCGCTCGAAGAGCACCGCGTCGTCCCGATGAAGCTGCTCGCGGACTATCCGCTCGTGCTGTACCGTGACGATTTCAATATGCATGATGACATCATGTCGAACTGCAAGAAGATCGGCTTCACGCCGAAGATCGTCTTCGAGACGAGCCAGCGCGAGCTGATGCTGCAGACCGTCGCGAGCGGCCTTGGCGTCGCGATCCTGCCGTCGCGCCTGTGTCCGGCAAACAGCGAGGAGAGCAAAGTCGTCACCCGCGTGATGACCGAACCGCGCATGACGCACCACCTCTACGCCATCTGGAAGAAGGGCCGCTACCTCTCCCGCGCTGCCCGCCTCTGGATCGAATTCACCAAAGACCATCTGACGCTTTTGAATGACCCGCGTAAGATCGATGATATGATGAGGAAATAGGATTTCCATGGAACAGTGGAAAAATAAAATACAGTGGAGAGAACGTAAATATCTCTACCTTATGATGGCCATGCTGCTCGGCATGGTCATTTATCAGCAGTTTTTGATCACCGACCTGCAGGAACGGATGATGAATATCGAGGCCTCCTGCTATGACGAGCAGCTGAATGACATCCGCTATGAAGCCGAAGAAGCGCTTCGTCAGAATGAAGAGCAGGGAAAGGATATCTATCTTCTGCAGAAACACAGCGCAGATCACCGTTTCCGCCTGCTGGAAATGGAATGGGAGAAGTAGTGGCCGGTGACTAGTGACTGGTGACTGGTGACTAGGAGACTGGAAGATGTTAGACGTCAGACATTAGACATTAGATATCTGTGGTCTAAAGTCTCCAAGTCTCAAGCCGGTACCACCCTCTTCACTATAGCGCAGTTGCATCAGCATTCATTTTATACATTTGTTAGATCAACATAAAGGTGACTTCGATGGCACAGGATCGGTTCATGGCTTTGGATGCGCTTGCCTTGATGAGACACAGCAATGCTTCATGGAAGCTTCTCGCTTCTGATGATGCAGCTTTCTGCTGTGCCTTTTTTTATCAGGAATTTTTGGCGGGCAATGTGAGAAATCTGCCGGAAGCACGTCTTTTGATGGACATGCGTCCATTTCTGAAAGAGAAGCATGCCCTCGCGAAGGAGCCGCAGCCGGAGGAGGAAGCGCTCGAGGGAGAGGCGAAGCAGTATCTGCGCCGTTGGTCGGATGAGGAGCACCGCTGGCTTCGCCGTTTCTATCGAAACCACATGACGTACTATGACCTCACGACTTCGGGGCAGAAGGCCGTAGAGTGGCTGGAAAATCTGCGCAGTCGGAGCTTCATCGGGACGGAGTCGCGCCTCCACACGTTCTTCAATATCCTGCACGAGATCGAGCATAAGGCGAATCCGGATAAGAAGGCGCGCTTGGACTACCTTAGAAAGCAGCGGGCGGAGATCGATGAGAAGATCCGTCGACTCCGCGAAGGCGGGGAAGTCGAAGTCTTAGATGAAGTGCAGATCAAGGAGCGCTTCATGGAAGCCATGGACATAGCGGCAGGGATTCTTTCTGATTTCCGTGAGGTCAAAGATAAATTTCAGGGCATCTACAATGATTTTCGCAATGAAGTGAACGAGTGGGAGCAGGGCAAGGGGGCGTTGCTCTCGCAGTTCATCGCGGACAGGGAAATCATCGAAGAGTCGGAGCAGGGCAAGAGCTTCGCCGCCTTCTTCGACTACCTGATGGCGTCCTCGCAGCAGGAGGATTTCGATCAGACGATGCGAAAGATTCTCCGCCTGAAGGCACTTGCCGGTGAGACGAACCGCTACAATCCGCTCCATGTGCGCCGTGCGTGGGTGGACGGCGCAGAAGACGTGCAGCAGACGATCGGCAAGCTACCGGAGCAGATCCGCTGGTATGTCAATGAGAACAATCTGCAGGAGAAGAAAAATATCTATTTCCAGGTGAAGGAAATCGAGAAGAAGGCGCTCGCGATGAAGGGGAGAGAGCCGAAACGGGAGAAGGAATTCATGTGGCTTGATGAAGCCGCGCCGACGATTTCTCTTCCGATGGAGCGGCCGCTCCGCATGCCGCCCGCGCAGATGGAGCTTGCCGCGGATGCGCTCACGGTGGGTGAGCACGAGGGGAGTCTGGAGGCGATTTTCAATCAGGTCTACGTGGATAAGGCGCTGCTTCGCACTCGCATCGAGGACATGCTCGAGACGCGGCCGAAGGTGACGCTGAAAGAAGTCATTGATGCCTATCCGCTTGAGAAGGGGCTTTTCGAGCTCTTGGCGTACATGGAAATCGTTAAGAGCGAGGCGTGCCATTTCACGCCCGCCAAAGAACGGATCTTCTTCCAGGGAATCGATGGTAGGAGCCGCTATGTCACGATGGAACGTATTGTATTTGAAAAGAAGGAGCCATGATGGACAAAGAAGACATCACATTTTCTACCGTACTGATCCAGCTTCTCTCAGGGATCGTGGTGAAGGAAGCGGCCCCGGAGAGCTGGAATACCATCCTTTCTCAGCAGTACCGCATCAATGAATATATGGAAAAGATCGGGCTTTTGCTTGTCATTGACGAGGATGGCGGCTACGCTTTCCTAAAGCAGAAGGAGACGGATGAGCTGCCGCATCTCGTGAAGAAGCAGCCGATGACATTCAAGATGAGTCTTTTCCTTGCGCTTCTTCGTAATGAAATCAATGAATTCGACGGGGCGAACGGGGACAGCATGCTTGTCGTGAAGGATGAGGAAATGGTCGCTCGCATGAAGCCGTATTTCCCAGATATGTCAGATGAAGTGAAATTTGCTGACTCCATCCGCGCCTGCATCAAGAAAGCGGTTTCCATGAAGATACTCTCGCCGGTGAGGGACAATGAATTTGCCTATGAGGTGCAGCCGATCCTGCGCCGCTTCGTGGATGCGGCCTGGCTCTCGGAATTCAACCGGGCGCTCGACAAGTACATGGAAGAGAATGGCATTTCCTTAGAGGACAAGGCGGAAGAAAAGGAGGACACCCATGAATCTCTTTGATACAGACGGCCGCATGGAAGATGTGGGCCCGGGCTACCGTATGCGGCGGCTCGAAGTGTACAACTGGGGCACCTTCGACGGTGCGGTCTGGCCTTTCGAGCTGGGCGGCAATACGTCGCTCCTTACCGGGGAAATCGGCTCGGGCAAGTCGACTTTGGTCGATGCCATCTTGACGCTCCTCATCCCGCAGCCGAAAATCAATTACAACAAAGCCGCTGACTCGGGGAGCCGTGAGCGTTCGCTCACGTCCTACGTGCGCGGTTACTATGCGAAGAGGAGCAATGCATCCGGTGAAGAAGAGCCGGTCGCGCTCCGTGATAGGAATAAGTACTCCGTCATCCTCGCCGTCTTTTCGGATGTAGAGAAGGACAGCTATGTGACACTCGCACAGGTCTTTTTCTTCCAGCCCGGGAGCGAGCGTCCGGCCCGCTTCTTCATCGTGGCAGAGCGCAGTCTCTCCATCAAGAAAGACTTCGGCGGCTTTGGGAATAACATCAGCGACCTCAAGAAGCGCCTGAAAAAATCACTCTATGTGGAAGTATTCAATGACTACACCTCGTATGCGGTGAAATTCAAGTCGCTCTTCGGCATTGTGAGTGATGACGCGCTCGACCTTTTCCAGCAGACCGTCTCCATGAAGAAAGTGAATGGGATCACCGATTTCGTCCGCAAGAACATGCTTGGTGATGTGGACCAGGCGGAGATGGAAGAGAATATCCAGCGCCTCCTCACCCATTTCCATACCCTGAAGAGCATCCATGATGCCATCGTGCGTGACCGCGAGAAGATGGATCTTCTCCGCCCTGTCGTAAGGGCGTCGGATACCTATGATGCCTGCCTCCTTAAAGAGAGTGAGCTCTCCCTGATGGAAGAGGGCGTGCAGCCATATCTGGCGCGAGAGGAAATTAAGCTCCTCACGGAAGCGCTTACAGAGAGCAACCGGCAGCAGGAAGAAATGCGTGCCCGCCGCACGTCCTTTGAGGCGGAACTCACCCACGTCGGGGAAGACATTGACGCCAAGAAGAAGGAAATGTGGCAGAATGGCGGTAATCGCCTGCATGATGCGGAAAAAGAACTCAAGAATTGCGAGAAAGATCTCGCGCAGGTGAGAAAGCAGGCAGAGAACTACCGCGTCTACGCGGATGCGCTGGGGCTTCCTGTGCCGGTGGTGCTGGAAGATTTCCTGACTCGGCGAAAAGAGCTCGAAGACCTGCTGGGCGAGCTCAAGGCGGAGTACGACGCACTGGATGTAAAGAAATTCGAGGCCGACAGCAAGGAGCGGGAGATCGTATCGCAGATTTCTGCGGACAAGACAGAGCTCGCGTCCCTTCTGAAACGAGACAGCAATATCCCGGCCCCCTTCATTGCCATCCGCAAAGACCTCTGCTGCGACCTCAAGGTGGCGGAGCAAGACATGCCATTTGCTGGGGAAATCATGGAAGTGAAGCCCGAGGAGCAGAAGTGGGAAGGGGCACTCGAGAGGCTTCTTGGGGAATTCGGCGTATCGCTCCTCGTGCCGGAAAGTCTCTATGGCAAAGTCATCGACTGGATGGAAAAACATTTTCTTGGCCGCCGCATGGTGTACTACCGCGTCGACGAATACACGCCGCCCGTCTCGATGACAGACCTGCCGGAAGCGTCGGCAGCGAGGAAACTTCATATCAAGCGTGACTCGCCGTATGCGGGCTGGCTTGCCTCCGAGCTGGTGCACCGCTTCGATCACGTGTGTGCGGAAACGACCGCGGAATTTAAGAAAGCCCGCTTCGCGCTGTCGCTCGAAGGCCAGATCAAGACGCAGGGGCGCCGCCATCAGAAAGATGACCGCCACGCGCTCCATGACCGTCGCTATTATGTGCTCGGTTTCTCGAACAAAGAAAAGATCGCTCTCATCAGAAAGGAACTGGAACGCCTCGAAGGGGAGCGCGCTGCGCAGAGGAAAATCGTGCAGCAGATCGTGGCGGAGAGAGAGTCCGTCATCCGAAAGCGGAATGCCGCAGAGAACCTTCTCGTGGTGGATAATTTCAAGGACATTGACTGCCAGTATTTTGCAGACCGCGTCGACAAGCAGAAAGCCATCATCCAAAGCCTCAAGGGCCATTCGAATATCCTCGCCCGTCTCGACCGCGAAGTGAAAGCGCTCGAGAAAGAGAAAAAAGAGATTGAGACGGCTATTCGTCTTGCAGACGGTGAGCTGGGCGGACTTGTGCGCCAGATCCAAGAATACGAAGATAAAAAAGCCGCGGACGAGAAAATCCTCTTGAGCGCGCCGGAGCTCATCCGCCGCGAAGGCTTCGACCTATTGGACAAGCACCGTGAAGACTGCATCAAGAAACGTTCCTTCACGCTGAAGTCCATGACCGAAAAGCAGGGAATGTACAATAAGTGGATCCGGGAAGAAAAAGAAAAGTGGGGCGCGAAGAAGGAGCAGAGTGGCTCGGCCATGTCGTCTGGCATGTCGAAGTACCTGCAGTACCTCTCACTCCATAATGAAAGTGACCCGAATCTTACGAACGAGCTGAACCGCGCAAACAGGAGCGAGTACAAGGAGCTCTACCGCCGCATTGGCGAAGATGATCTGCCGAAACTGCTGCCGAAATTCAAGAAGCGACTTCGTGAGAATACGATTCAGGATATGGCGATATTCCAGTCGAAGCTCCTCTCGAATCGCGATGTCATCCGGGAGCGCATTGAGGAAATCAACCGCTCGCTCTACGACATCGACTACAATGTGGGGCACTATATCGAGATCGAGTGCATCGAGTCACTGAACAGTGAAATCAAGCATTTCCGTCAGCAGCTGAAGGCCTGCACCGACAGTGCTATCACGGGCAGTGATGATAACTATAACGAAGAGAAATTCCTTGAAATCGAAAAAATCTTGTCCCGCTTCTCTAAGAGCCGCCCGGGACGAGCGGAAGAAGATAAGAAATGGACAGCGATGGTGACCGATGTCCGGAACTGGTACACCTTTGCTGTCTCCGAACGCATCCGTATGGAGGATGGCAGCTGCGGCGAAGAGTACGAGCACTACACTGACTCCTCCGGCAAGTCCGGCGGGCAGAAAGAAAAACTCGCCTACACGATCCTGGCAGCCAGCTTCGTATACAGCTTTGGCATCATCGGCAGCCGTGCGCTTCCGACCTTCCGCTTTACGGCGATCGACGAAGCCTTCCTGAAGAGCTCAGACGAGTCCGCTCGCTTCGGGCTCGAACTTTTCCGCAAAATGGGACTGCAGCTTCTTGTCGTGACGCCGCTATCCAAGATCCCGACTATCGAGCCGTACATTTCCCACCTGGGCTTCGTCTCGCAGAATGAGAAGCGCCAGTCGCAGATCCGAAACCTCTCCATCGGTGAGTACCGGAAGGAGCTCAAAGCCCATGAGAAGAAAGTTTGACGAGCCGCTCAGAAAGAAACTCTCGCGCCTGGAAGCCAATGGCAAACTCTACGTGGCGCTCGCAGAAGGGACTGAAGTCCCTTATCTGAGCATGCCGCTCAAGCGGCCGCAGGATATAGAAACCAGCTGGGACGAGCTTCTCGCCTGGCAGGACTTCTGGCGCAAAGCGCCGAAAGCATCAGACGGTCATCCCCTCTGGCATGTCGAAGAAAAACGAAAGCAGACGGTCTCCTTTGGGAAACAGCTGATGCCTGTCCGCGTCTTCATCGATACCCCGGAAGACGCCATGGCACTCCTCGGACTCACGAAGAAGAAAAAAGAATTTCTGGCCGGCCTTTCAGCTGTAGAAAGCCAGATGCCCTCTCTCCGTGACTGGTACCTCACGTATTTTGTCCGGATTTTCGCGGAAGATTTCTTTCCCATGGCGCTATCCATTGCCCGTTTCATGCTGGAGCAGGAGCAGCGGGAAGGATACCTTCGCGAGATGGCGATCCCCGGCGTCGATACGAAATTTCTGGAGAATCACAATTTCCTGGTGCGGACTCTCTGGAATGCCCTTTTCCCGGAAAATACCGCTGAGAGCAGCGACGAACTCTGGGAGAAACTCTTCGTACAGAAGGTCCCGACGCCCTCCATCTGCGTCCGAAGCCTCGATGAGCACCTGCGCTTTGCCGGCGTCAGAAAACTCTTCCTTTCGCAGGATGATATCGCCGATTTCCAGCCACCGCACCGCCGTATCTTCATCACGGAGAACAAGGTGAATGGCTATACCTTCCCCGATGCCGAAGACAGCCTCATTCTCTTCGGCATGGGCTATGGCGTCTTGGAAATGGCAGAATCCGCACCTTGGTTAGCCGATAAGGAAATATACTATTGGGGCGATTTGGACCACGATGGATTCAATATTCTGAGCAATCTTCGAAAAGTATTGCCAGAAATGAAGATTCATTCCTTTCTGATGGACAAAGAAACGCTTCTGGCCTATGTGGATCCCAAAGTGAAAGATACAGGAAATACCACCACCATCCCGGACTATTTGACCGTCAGTGAGAAAATGGCATGGAAATTGATTCACGATAACGGTTGGCGATTGGAACAAGAACGGATTCCCCATGAGGAAGTGGAATGGGCTGTGGAGAGACTTTTGGCCGAGGAGGGAAAATAGGGGAGAAAAGGTTACTCAGGGTTCCTTAACCATTGCATTTTTCATATTGATAAATGTCGAACTATATGGTAATATATAGATATAGAAAAGCATCGATAAAGCGGCCTGTGACTGGTAAGATCATCATTTTTCGGGCGTATCTTTCCCGCGAAGGGAGGATACAAGAGAGGCTCGACTGGCGGTCTGCTTCGCCATGAACATGGCAAGCGGACAAGAATTACGTTTAGGAGAGTGCAGTACCTAACCCCTAACACTTGATCCCTAGTCACTGGTCACCTAGTTTTTTCTGCCACCTGCAGAGAAAGGAGAGTATCATGACACTTCATATCTATTATTGCCCATCTTGCGATTCTTTCTTGTTCAAAACCGGCGAAGCCATGGCTGTTTCTTGCTGTGGTGAAACATTGCAGCCCTTGGCAGCAGGCACCAGTGATGGAGCCAGGGAAAAACATGTACCGGTGGTGACTCATGAGGGAGACCTCCTTCACGTACAAGTGGGGGAAGTGCTGCATCCTATGTTGGAAAACCATTACATCCAGTGGATCGCTTTGGTGACCGAAGAGGGATTCCAAGTGCGCTATCTGAAACCGGGAGAAGAACCGAAAGCCGTCTTTGCTGATGTGCCGCATGGTGTGGTGTATGAATATTGCAATCTGCATGGCCTTTGGAAATGTGAATTTTAAGATTCGTGATTCGTGATTCGTGACTGGTGACTCATCACTGGGAGGTTCTCTCAGTGATGAGTCACCAGTTTTTTGTTGCCCGCCCTACGCAGGGTCAGCCCGCGGGGCGTGCCGGCCTTGATCGCGAAGGAAAGCTCGGTTCGAATGAGACAGGACCGGATGAATGACCGATCACGAAATATGATACAATAAGAAAAAGTTATTTTTAGGGAAACACTGATTCTGCGATTGCATCAGCATTTCCTTAGAATTCGAAAGAAAAAGGAGTGAAGGAGGCGTTTCCGCTTGGATCCATTTGTTCATCTCCACGTCCACACCGAGTACAGTCTTTTCGACGGCACATGCCGCATCAAGGAGCTTGTCTCTTATGTCAAGTCGCTCGGGCAGACGGCGGTCGCGATCACGGACCATGGTGTCATGTACGGTGCGGTCTATTTATATAAAGAGTGTATCGCGCAGGGCATCAAGCCGATCATCGGATGCGAGGTCTACGTCACGAGGAAGAGCCGCTTCGAGCGGGCGAAGGGCGAGAAGGAGAAGCTGGGGCATCTGATCCTTTTGGCAGAAACGAATGAGGGCTATCAGAATCTCATCAAGATCTGCTCGAAGGGGTGGACGGAGGGCTATTTTCATAAGCCGCGGGTGGATCATGAGCTTCTGTCCAAGTATCACAAAGGGCTCATTGCGTTGTCGGCCTGTGTTGCCGGCGAGCTTCCGCAGGCGATCTTAAACCGTGACATGGATGAAGCCAGAAAGGTGATCCGCTACTACATCGATACGTTCGGGAAGGAGAACTATTTCCTCGAGCTGCAGAATCATGGCATCCCGGAAGAAGCGGATGTGCGTCCGGTGCTGGCGTCTTTGGCAAAGGAGTATGGGCTGGGGCTGGTCGCGACGAATGATTTCCACTATACGAAAAAAGAGGATGCGAAGAGCCAGGAGATCAAGCTCTGCATCTCCACGGGAAAGACACTGGATGATCCCTATCATTTCCATTTTCCGAATGACGAATTCTACTGCAAGAGCGGGGAGGAGATGCGGGCGATCTTAGGCGAGTATCCGGGGGCCATCGAGAATACGGCCAAGATCGCGGAGCGCTGCCATGTGACGTTTACCTTTGGCGACCATAAGCTCCCGTCCTTTGACGTGCCCGAAGGCGAGACGTCCAAGTCATACCTGCGGAAGCTCTGCGAGGCGGCGATCCCCGAGCGCTATCCGGAGTCCACGGGAAAAGAGAAGGAGCGTCTGGATTATGAGCTCGGTGTCATCAATCAGATGGGATTCTCGGATTACTTTCTGATCGTCATGGATTTCATCCGCTACGCAAAGACACATGGCATCCCGATCGGGCCGGGGCGTGGGAGCGCGGCAGGAAGCATCGTCGCCTACCTCCTGCACATCACGGAAATCGACCCACTGCGTTTCGACCTTCTCTTTGAACGCTTCCTGAATCCGGAGCGAGTCTCCATGCCGGATATCGATACTGATCTCTGCTATCGCGGACGCGGGCAGGTCATCGCCTATCTCGCAGAGAAATACGGCGCCGAGCAGGTGGCGCAGATCATCACCTTCGGTACGCTTGCGGCGCGTGCCGTCATCCGTGATGTCGGCCGTGTCATGAATCTGCCCCTTCGCGAAGTGGACAAGATCGCAAAGATGGTGCCGAGCGGCCCGGGCGTCACGCTGAAGAAGACGCTGGACGGCTCGAAGGAATTCAAAGACCTCTACGAGTCGAATGCGACGGTACGCACCCTGATCGATCACTGCCTTGACCTGGAAGGGCTTTCCAGAAATTCCGGCACGCACGCCGCCGGCGTCGTCATCTGCTCGAAGCCCGTCGATGAGTACGTGCCGATCCAGCTCACTGCGGACGACTTCATCCAGACGCAGTACGAAAAAGATCAGGTCGAGCAGCTCGGCCTTCTCAAGATGGATCTCTTGGGGCTTAGAAACCTCACCGTCATCCATGATGCGGTCGAGATGATCCGGGCGAACCGCGGTGTCACCATCGACATCGACCGCATTCCTTCCGTCGACGAGAAGACGTGCGAGATGCTCTGCGCGGGCGACACCACAGGCGTTTTCCAGTCCGAATCCTCCGGCTTTACGAATCTTCTGATGAAGCTCCACCCGGACCGCTTCGAAGACCTCATCCCGATGGTCGCCCTCTACCGTCCGGGACCTTTGGGCAGCGGCATGGCGGAAGATTTCATCAAGAGAAAACATGGAGAGATCCCCATCGAGTACCCGCATCCATCCCTGGCTCCCATCCTGAAGGAAACCTACGGCGTCATCCTCTATCAGGAACAGGTCATGCAGATCGCCTCTGTCATGGGCGGTTTTTCCCTCGGCCAGTCCGACATGCTCCGCCGCGCCATGGGACACAAGGAGCCGGAGATCCTGCAGAAGAACCGCGATACCTTCGTCACAGGCGCCGTGAAGAATGGCGTCGATGAAAAGACGGCGAATTACGTCTTCGACCTCATGGTCCACTTTGCCGGTTACGGCTTCAATAAATCCCACAGTGTCTGCTACGGATGGATCGCCTGGCAGACCGCCTACCTCAAGGCGCACTACCGCGCCGAATTCATGGCTGCCATGATGACCTGCTACAATGGCGACAAGAACAAGGTCAGCCGCTACATTTCCGATACCCGTCGGGCGGGCGTGGAAATCGCCGCACCGGATGTCAATCTCTCTGAAGCCTATTTTTCCGTCAGCGGAAATAAAATCCTCTTCGGACTCGATGCCATCCAGAACGTCGGAGAGAACGCCGTCGAAGCCATCATCAAAGCCCGGAGGAAGGGCGGCCCCTTCACGTCCATGTCGGATTTCTTGGAGCGCGTCGAAGGCAAAGGCCTCAATAGCCGCGCGTGTGAAAGCCTCATCCGCTGCGGCGCGATGGACGGCTTCGGCTACAACCGTTCCCAGCTCCTCGCCGCACTTCCGCAGGTCATGAGTGATGTCGCCGCTGCGAAGAGCGACCGGGAGAGCGGACAGATGTCTCTCTTCGGCGGGGACGAGATGAAGAAATCCGTCATCTACCCCGACCTCGCTGATATGGACGCGGAGGAAAAGATCGACTGGGAAAGAAAGCTCCTGGGTTTCTACGTCAGCGGTCATCCGCTCGATAAGTACAAGAAACAGATGGCCGCCTGCACGCCCATCTACCAGCTCGAGACAGAAGGCAGCCGCTACGATGGGAAGGCAGTCACCTTGGGCGGCACCGTCACCCGCGTGAAGGGCATGGTCACCAAGAAAGGCGCGCCCATGGGCTACGTCACCATCGAAGACTATGAAAGTGAGATCGAAGCCGTCCTCTTCCCCTCCGTCTGGGAAGCCGCGCGCCCCTTCCTCACCGAAGACGCGCCCATCTGTATCCGCGGCCGCGTCCAGTCGAACGAGCGAGAAGTCAAGATCTTAGCCGACAGCATCATTCCGATGGCCCAGTTCAAAAAGACCGTCCGCATGCCGGTCGATGAAGTCCACCTCTACGTCGATCCCCGTCATGAGACAGACGACGTCAGTGCCGCCCTCGCCAGAGTCCTTGCGAAATACCATGGCGACACCCCTGTCATTCTCCACCTCATCTCCTCAAGGCAGGAGATCCGCATGGTGCCGAAATTCTACGTTAACTTTACTGAAGAAGCCGAAGAAGCGCTGAAGGGGCTCCTTGGCAATGCGGCGGTCGAGGGGAGAAAAAATTAAGAAATAGTAGCTAGTGACTGGTGACTAGGGATTGGGGTTTCACTTCTAAGCTGACTTCTCAGCCGATGATAATTGATATGGCATAAACAGCGCCCTGCAGCGAATCTCGGGATTCCGTTGCAGGGCGTTTTTGTTTCGAGAAATGGAGTGCAGGAAGATGCGAAGAAAAGTTTTCTTGTTTGACAACAATACATTGATTGATAAATTTACCAATCAATAGTACAGTGAGAGCAGGAGGAAACGACTTTGGAAAAATTAGCACTGGCGTTGAAGAATACGATCCCCATCAGCCTGTTCCATAAAGGCATGGCGGGAAAAATCTTTAAAAGTGTCAAAGAAAGCGGTTTCAAGATTGTCATGAAAAACAATGTACCTGAATGCGTCTTGCTGTCACCGGAAAGTTATCTTGAGATGACAGAAAAACTGGAAAATGCTGAACTTCTAGCGCTTGCCATGCAGAGGATTGAAAATGGTGCGTTCAAGGACACCAGGGACTTCGATGAAGTGATGAAAGAAGTCCATATTGCCTCGGAGGCGCTGAACGATATTGACGAGTCTGAGGTGGAATTTGAATGATGTGGCATGTCCGGTTTTTGGCTTTTGCAGAAAAAGATTTGAAAGGTTTTGATCGGTATCATCAGAAGGTCATCAATAAAGCGATAAAGAAAGTAGTAGAGAATTCAGGTGTTGATGGCTATGGCAAATTGCTCGGAAATAAGAGTGGAAATGCACTGTACGGGCTATATCAGATTAAGCTCAAAAATCCGGCATTCGGATTGTGTACGCACTGATTCAAATGGAGAATGAAATGCTTGTCATCATCATTGGGACGCGAGCCAATGATGAGGTGTATGATTTCGCGGCGAAACGGTATATTCGCATGCGGAAGGATGAAAAAAATTGAGCTTCAACGGTGAACGATGCGTTCGCCATTTTTTGATAGCCGCAAAGTCACGGGAAACGTTCAAGTTTCTTCGAAGTTTCTACACCAAAGAATGTGCATTTATGCTATACTAAACTAAGAAAATATGGATAATAGGGACAGTAGGCGAAGCCTTATTTCTCTATAGCCCCGTTTACCCTGTGGCGCGGTGTTCGTGCTGCGCGGCACATGATTTCGACCTCACGGAAGGGAGACACTATGAAGTTTCTGGTTTGTATCAAACAGGTCGTCGACACGTCGAAGATGGAAGTCGATCCGACCACAGGAAGACTGAAAAGAAATAATGCGAACAGCATCATGAACCCGCTGGATCTCCATGCGCTGGAAGCGGCTTTCTCGCTGCGCGATGAAGTGGGCGGCACGGTGACGGTCATCACCATGGGTCCCCCGCAGGCAGCCGCTGTCCTGAAGGATGCGGTCGCTATGGGCGCTGATGAAGTATACCTCGTGACGGATCGCGCATTTGGCGGTGCGGATACTCTCGCGACGAGCTACACGCTGGCTAAGGCGATCGAGAAGCTGGGAACATTCGATCTCATTTTCTGTGGGCAGGAGTCCATCGACAGCAATACGGCGCAGATCGGACCGGAAATCGCTACGACGCTCGGCATCGCGGATGTGAGTGCAGCCGTAGGCATTTCCTATGAGAAGGAAGGCTTCCTGACTGTGAAGCGCCAGATCGGCGCGAATATCGAGGTGCTCGAGCTTGCTCTTCCGGCGGTCGTCACTGCGACGGAAGCGCTGAACCATGCGAGATACCCGAGCATCAAGGGTCTCCTCAAGAAGGACGAAGTGGAGATCGGAAATCTGACGGCAGCCGATCTGCCGGTCGATCCGGCGCGCATCGGCATGAAGGGCTCTCCGACGCAGGTCCGTCAGGTCCGTCCGGTCGTGCCGCCGAAAAAAGAAAATCTCCGCATCGAAGGAAAGACGACGGAAGAAGCTGTGGATCTCTTCCTCTCGGCTATGCAGAAACTGAAGGTCATCTAAGGAGGGGCGAAATGGATTTTTCTGAACACAAAGGTATTTATGTCATCGGAGCGCTTGCGAATGGCAAGATCCAGAAGGTCACCGGTGAACTGACCGGCGAAGCCCGCGTGCTGGCTGACCAGCTGGGAGAAGAAGTCGCGGTCGTCCTCATCGGTGCTGATCTCAAGGATCCGGCATCCTCGCTGATTTCCCTCGGTGCGGATAAGGTCTATGTGATCGATCATCCGCTCCTCTCCCACTATGATGGGAAAGCGTACCAGAAAGCACTGGCGCCGTTCCTCTTGGAGAAGAAGCCGGATACCATCATCTTTGGCGCGACGCCATTCGGCCGTGATCTCGCTCCGCGTCTGGCAGCAGAGCTCGTCTGCGGCGTCACGGCAGATGTGACGGAGCTTTCGGCAGATACCGAGAAGGGGCTCGTCATCTGGTCGCGTCCGGCGATGGATGGGAATATCATGGCTGACATCGTATCTCCGGACTACCGTCCTCAGGTCGGCACCGTCCGTCCCGGTATCTTCAAGTATCCGGCGGCCGATGCTTCCCGCACGGGGGAGGTCATCGCTCTCCCCGTTTCCCTTGAAGAGAAGGATCTCGGCACGGTGCTGAAGGAAATCATCGCCGGTGAGAAGGACAGCCATCCGGTCGAAAACGCGAAGGTCGTCGTCGCAGGCGGCCGCGGCATCCGCACAGAAGAGGAATGGGCGAAGGTCCATGAACTCGCAGACCTTTTGGGGGCAGCTGTCGGCTGCAGCCGTCCGATCGCAGAACTCGGCTGGGAACCGCATCGCCACCAGATCGGTCAGACCGGCAAGGGTGTAGCGCCGAAGATCTATTTCGCACTCGGCATCTCGGGCGCGATGCAGCACATGTGCGCGGTCAATGCGGACATCGTCATCGCGGTCAATAAAGACCCGAAGGCGCCGATCATGGAAATGGCAGACTACGCTGTCGAAGCGGATCTGAAAGATTTCCTCCCGCTCCTCATTGAAAAGGTCAAAGCGCTGAAAAAATAAAGGTTAATGGGTTCAGGGTTCAAGGTTCAGGTTGATGGTGAGCACTCTTCGTAAAAGTGAGGAATTAGGAATTAGGAGTGAGGAGTGGAGGAAGGGGCGCACAATTCATAAAGCGCCCCAATGCCCCAATTTTATATAAAACTCCGTGGCGCTTTATTATTATTTTGCGCCGCACCACAACTCTGAACCTGCCAACCTGAAGTTTGAAAGCAGGGATGATTAGTAGCTAGGGATTAGGGATTAGTGGCTAGGGATTAGGAGCCTCGAGTGGCTAGTGACTGGTGACTGGTGACTTAAATACCACTTTCGGGCATCGCCCCATATATATTCGCGGCGAAGCCGCCACCTTCATTCCTCATTCCTCATTCCTCATTCAAGCAGAGCTTTCATACACAATCAAGGGACAGCACGTCCCCGGGGCTAACCCTGAAACCCTAATCCCTCATAAGCCATAATAATAACAATTTGTTACGGAGGTGAGACGTATGGCAGAAAGAAAAACTACCATATACTACAATCACAATTTCTATTATGATTTCTCCCAGATCATCGCGGCAGATGACAGAGGACTCCAGTTTGGCGACGGATGCTATGAATGGATTCGCGTCTACAAAGGCCATCCGTTTGCTCTTTCCTACCACACCGACCGTCTGTACCGCTCCATGCGTCTTCTGGGCATTCGTCCCGTGACAGCACCGGACGAATTCACTGAAATCGTGGAAACCGTCGTCGAAGAAAGCGGCATCGAAGAAGGCTATGTGAAGATCATCGTCACCCGCGGACAGGGCGACCATGATTTCCTGATCCCGGCTAGAAATCAGCTGCGCCCGAATGTCCTTGTCTACGCCAAACCGATCAGCTTGGACGCCATCGCCAAAGTACAGGACGGCGTGAAGTGCATCACGATGAAAGATGATCGCGGCCATCACTGCGACATCCTTTCCCTCTCTCAGGTGGATAACCTTCTCGCGCGTCAGGACGCACTGAAGCAGGGCTGCTACGACGGCATCTTCATCAGAGACGGCCTTCTGACCGAAGCCACCCACTCGAATGTACTCATCGTCAAGGCAGGCGTCATCTGGACCCCGGGCACGAATGAATTCATGACCCGCGGCATCACACGCTCCCTCGTCCTTTCCCGCGTCGCTCCGACTGCCGGTGTCACCTCCATCGATGATGCGGCAGATCCGGTCCGCCTCGAAGACATGATGAATGCGGAAGAAGTCTTCCTCACGAATTCTCAGGACGGCATCATCCCGGTCCTCTCCATCGACGGAAAGCCGATCGGCAATGGAGAAGTCGGCCCTGTCACCCGTAAGATCCAGCAGCACTATGCGCATCTCATGAGCGACGGTTTGCCGTAACAGGTCAATGCATACTATACGCACTGCGAATGATTTCGCGGTGCGTTTTTCTTTTCTGGTTCAGGGGCAGACTACGGGGCGTACTGCCCCTTGATTGGGGATGAAAGCTTCGCATAAATTAGGAATTAGGAATGAGGAATGAAGGTGGCGGCTTCGCCGCAGAGTATAAATAGGGCGATGCCCGAAGGCGGTATTCAAGTCACTAGTCACCAGTCACTAGTCACTCCTAATCCCCAATCCCTAATCCCTATCTACTCATCCCTGCTTTCAAACTTCAGGGTCAGCCCGTGGGTCGGGGCACCCTTTGATTGTTTGCGAAAGAGGTTCAGCAGGTTCTATAGGTTCAAAGGGGGTGGTGCAGCACATTTCGTCATCCTGAGCGGAGAAAAACGTCGTATGTTAGAAAATAGATGATCTGAAACAGGAGAACTGAGTCGAAGGATCTAAGCGCCGCGAAGTATAAATAATGGCGGTGTCATGAGATGGCGTGCCAGTCACCAGTCACCCGTCACCACTCATTCGCGGCCCTCATCCCTGGCCATGGTTTCGACCGGAAGCCTTTCTTTCTTGTGCTATAATGAAATTATCAGCCAATACATACGAAAGGACGACTTCTAATGACGATACAGACGAAAAGAAAATGGATCCTGCTTCTCGCAGTCCTGCTCCTTGCAGCGGCGCTCTCGGTGGGCAGCACATCCCTTTGGAAAGCAGAAAAAGAAAAGCGGGGAGAGGGCTATGTAGCCGTCGTTCGCATCGACGGCGCGATCTACGGCGGGCCGCAAACAGACTCGATGCTGAGTGGCTCTTCCGGTTCTTCTTCTGAGGAAATCATGCGAGAGCTTCAGGAAGCCAGAAAGGATCCGCAGGCCAAAGCCATCCTGATCCGCATCAACAGCCCGGGCGGCTCGACCGGAGCGACCCAGGAGATCGCGGAAGAAATGGATAAGATACGCAGCAGCAAGAAGCCCATCGTGATCTCCATGGGCGATATGTGCGCCTCGGCAGGCTACTGGCTGGCGAGCAAGGGAAATTACATTTTCGCCTCTCCGGCCACGATGACGGGTAGCATCGGTGTCTACATGGACTATACCAACATCGAAGACCTGATGGATAAGGTCGGCGTCAAGAATGATAAGATCAAGAGCGGCGCGCACAAGGATATCCTCTCCATGTACCGCCCGATGACAGGCGAAGAACGCGAGATGCTGCAGACCATGGTCGATGACATTTACCACCAGTTCGTCCAGACAGTGGCGGACGGACGCCATATGGATGAGGCGAAAGTAAAGAGCATCGCCGATGGGCGCATCCTGACGGGCCGTCAGGCACAGGATCTGGGCCTTGTCGATGCGATGGGCAATTATTATGATGCGCTGAACTACGCTGCCTCGAGCGGCGGACTCGATGTGGATCATATAGAGACCCGATCGTATACGAATAGCGCAGTCACTCTCCGTTCCCTCCTTCGCGGCGAAGCCGCCCGCCTCTCGAACGTCATGGGAGAATCCATGGCAGAGAGCATGAAAAAGGCATTGACAGAAGGGGAGAATCCCACGATAAAGTGAGGAATATTAGACTAAGAGACTAAGAGACTAAGAGACGTTAGACTTAGAGATATCAGACATCAGATGTCAGAAGTTAGAAATCGGAAATCAGAGGTCTGACATCTGAAGTCTGACGTCTGAAGTCTAAAGTCCAACGTCTAAAGTCTTAACGTCTCCAAGTCTGACGTCTCTAACTCTCTAAGACTTTCCGATCGCATCATATTCGATTCCAAAGGAGCAATTCCATGAATACCTTTCTTGATCTTGTCTACTCGCTGATCGTGACACCGCGGGCGGCGCTCTATGACATCACCCGCGGCGAACGACTTCGTGAAGCGGGGATCCTCTGGTTCTTTACGCTTTTCCTGACGGCGCTGTCCGCCTTCTCGGAAGGGCCGGGGCTTCTTGTCGAGTTTCTGGCAGTGCTTCTCTTTCTGGGGCTTTCCCTCCTTGTCCACAGCGCCGTGACCGACTATCTCTCCGGACTTCTCGGCGGGCAAGGGAGCGCGAAGGGCATCACTGCCGGATTCATGGCGGCATCGCTGCCGCTGGCCTTCTCCGTCTTCTTCACACTGGCGGAAAGCATCGGGCTTTCCTTTCTCTCCGGCATTGGTTCATTTGCGATCTGCGTGTGGACCTTCGTCCTTGATGTCCTTGCGATCCGCGAGAATTATTTCTTCTCCACTGGGAAATCCGTCCTGATCGCTATCGCACCCTATGTGATGATTCTTCTCTTCCTTTTGCTCCTTGCGATGATCGGCGTCTTCGCCGCCGTGGCAGGCCTTTCGGAAATGGAAGAGATGCAGGAAATCGGATCGGTATTGGGATCGATTTGAATGAGATAAGACGTCAGAAGTCCGAAGTCTGAAATCTGAAGTCTAAAGTCTAAAGTCTAATGCCTAATGTCTAATGTCTCCTAGTCTCCCTAGTCTAGTCCCTAGTCACCAGTCACCAGTCACCAGTCATCCCCTTTCCTTCTCTTCCGAACCATGCTATAATGAGAAAAACGCAGCGAAGGAGCTTAACTCAGTTATGCTCCTTTTTACGTGTTCATAAAAGAATATCTTATTTTTATGACATGTGATATAATAAACTCCGTATGAATAGTTGCGGGCGGAGTCCGCATTTCTATAGAATTTAATTCCTTTATATCATATAAGAACAAAAACTCCTCTGGCTTATGAGCCAAGACAGCCCTGATGGAAAGGGGCGGCCCAGAGCGGCAGAGCATTCCAAAGAAATACGCAAGGAGGAATACCGTATGTGTGGTATTGTAGGTTATGTGGGCAGCGGCGAAGCGTCCCGCTTTTTGATTGATGGGCTGAGACGCCTCGAATATCGTGGCTATGACTCGGCTGGTATCGCCGTCTATGACAACGGCACGATTTCCATCGAAAAGAAGAAAGGCCGTCTGGCAAATCTGGAAGCAGCCCTGAAGGAGCATCCGCTCACCGGTCACATCGGCATCGGGCATACCCGCTGGGCGACGCACGGACAGCCTTCGGATCGGAATGCCCATCCGCATGGCGACTGCCACAACCATTTCGTCATCGTACACAATGGCATCATCGAAAACTACATGACGCTCAAGAAGCAGCTGATCGACGAAGGCCATGTCTTCAAGTCGGATACCGACACCGAAGTCGTAGCACACCTTCTCGAAAAGATGGATGACGGAGATTTCTTCTCCACCGTCCGCAAAGTCCTCTCCGTGATCGAAGGCTCCTACAGCCTCGTCATCATGGATAAGGCGGTGCCGGACACCATCATCTGCACGAAGAAGGACAATCCGCTCATCATCGGCCTCGGTGATGGCGAGAATTTCATCGCTTCCGACATCCCGGCTGTCATCAACCATACCAGAAAAATTTATATCCTTGATGACTGCGAGCTGGCCATCGTGAAGAAAGATGGCGTTTCCCTCTTCGATGCCGAAGGCAAGCCGATTACAAAAGAAATCCAGGAAGTCAAGTGGAGCGCGGAAGCGGCGGAAAAAGGCGGCTACCCGCATTTCATGCTGAAGGAAATCTATGAACAGCCCAAAGCGGTCCATGATACCGTACAGATCCATCTCAATAAAGACGGCTCTGTCAATTTCGACGATCTCGGCTGGACGAAAGAATGTCTCTCCGGCATCGATCACATCCTGATCACCGCCTGCGGCACGGCGTACCATGCCGGCCTCGTCGCGAAGCACTACATCGAACGCTTCGTCAAGATCCCTGTATCTGTAGAGATCGCTTCCGAATATAGATACAGCCGTCCGCTCACGACCGATAAGACCCTCTGCATCGTAGTCAGCCAGTCCGGTGAGACCATCGACACCCTGGCGGCGCTCAAAGAAGCGAAACGTCTCGGCGCGAAGAGCCTCGCCGTGACGAATTCCATCGGCTCCTCCATTGCGCGTGAAGCTGACAATGTCGTCTACACCCTGGCAGGCCCGGAGATCGCCGTCGCATCTACGAAAGCCTATACCACCCAGCTCGTGGCGCTCCTGCTCCTTGCCCTCTATATGGGCCAGATGAAAGGCACACTGAAGCCCGCACTCATCCAGAAGATCTCCACTGCACTGAGAGATCTGCCGGATCAGATCGACACCGTGCTTGATGAAAAAGAACACATGGCAGACGTCGCTGAAAAGCTCATCAAGGCGAATGATATTTTCTACCTTGGCCGCTCCATCGACTATGCGATCGCCATGGAAGGCGCACTGAAGCTGAAAGAAGTCTCCTACATCCATGCGGAGTCCTACGCGGCCGGTGAACTGAAGCATGGCACCCTCGCCCTCATCTCGCCGGAGACCCCGGTCATCGCCGTAGCGACTCAGGACGACGTCAGCGCAAAGATGTACAGCAATATTCAGGAAGTCCGCGCCCGCGGGGCCGAAGTCCTCGGCATCGGCTTCGTCGATGATACAGAGATCGCGAAGTACACGACCGAGACCGTCCGTATCCCGAGAGTCGATCCCTTCATCGCACCGATCCTCGCCGTCATCCCAATGCAGCTCCTCGCTTACTACACCTCTATCAAGAGAGGAAATGATGTGGATAAGCCGAGAAATCTCGCAAAATCCGTGACCGTAGAATAATAGAATCAGAACCGCTCTGCAAAGCCCGTCCTCGCAGAGCGGTTTTTGTTTGCGCAGAATGGAAGCGCGGCAAGCCGTAATCCTATATCGTCAGAGCGAATACAAGTATATGCGGAGAAACTGATGGCGACGGACAAAGCCTTCCCCTCGAGGGGAAGGTGCCCCGAAGGGGCGGATCGGGGACTAGCGGTATGAAAGAGAGGGGGGAAAAAAGCGTCTCAAGGGCGGAAAATGAGAGTACCGCCTTTCCCGGTATTGTCATTTCGAGCGAAGCGAGAAATCTTCCTTGCACACCGGTCAGATAAAAAATGTGAGGGGAGCGGTAAACACCGCACTTCATACGACTTGGAATGACGGACTTCCTCATATGTACGGTTTTCCTGCCTGCAAGAAAGATCCCTCGGCTACGCTCGGGATGACGAAACGAGAGGACGGGCTATCGTACATTTCCTTTCATCCCGCTGCGAGAGCCAACCTCCGCCCCTTCGGGGCACCTCCTTCCAGAGGAAGGAGGGAGAAGTTCAAGATCCTTTTCCCCCATGGGGAAGGCAGCGAAACGAGAATACCGCCGCCCCGCACCATAGCCTTCCCCTCGAGGGGAAGGTGCCCCGAAGGGGCGGATAGGGCACTGGCGGTATGAAAGACAGATGAGGAAAACGGCGAGATGCGCGGCACATGTGTGGAAAGCGTGAGTTTCTGACTGCGAATGACAAAGATTTCTCACTTTGCTCGAAATGACGATACAGGAGTCTGATGTCTCCTAGCCCCTAGTCACCAGTTACTAGCCGCTCATCCCTGTTTACATTCTCTAAGCGTTTCTTATTTGATGTGCCGTACCAGCTCTCCTTCCCACGGAATCTGTCACAACCGATTGCCTGCATCGTGACGATTTCATATAATAAAGAAAAACGTACAGAAGCGAGGCAAAGACGATGAAACTGCAATATGGCAATACCTGGTGGGGGAGTGAGTGGCTGAAAGCGCTCGAAGAGGCGGACCATGCGAACCGTCTGCCGCGTGGGCGGGTGTATGCGCGAGGCGGCGCGGTCATTTCCATGCATCGTGAGGGGGAGACGCTGACCGCGAAAGTGCAGGGGACGCGGCGCACGCCCTACCATGTCACGCTGACGCTCCCTCCTTTTCCGGAAAACAAAGTCCAGGCCTTTCTGGATGATGTATCGCGCCATCCTTCGATCGTGACGAAGCTCCTGCATCGAGAGCTGTCACCTGCTGTCATGCAGCTTGCGGAAAAGGCAGGTCTTTCCCTATTCCCCTCCTCAATGAATGACATCGAGATGCATTGCAGCTGTCCCGACTGGGCGCACCTCTGCAAGCACATCGCGGCCGTCATCTATGAGGTGAGCCGTGCCATCGACAATGATCCCTTTCAAGTCTTTTCCCTGCATGGCGTGTCGCTGACCAGCGAGCTCGAGAAGCGGCATGTGACGATCACAAATGAGATGTCTGCCAAGATCCCGCGCTGGGATGACCTTGTGAAAGGGGAACTGGTCAAGGATATGGCACTTCCCATGGCAGAGGAAATGGCGGAAATTCCAGATTTCACGAAGATCAAAAGTCTCTTCTCCCTATGGATGCGTGTGCTTCCTGCTTCGCCCGCCTTCTATGGGCGCGGCAGCTTCGGCCGCGTCTATGAAAAGACCATGACGGGCGTCAGAAAGACCGCAGAGAAAGCGCTCTTTGATTCGTCAGCCGTTTACGTCGTGGGCGGCGGGAAAGACAGTCTGGAGCTCGCCTCCGTTTCTTCCGTGCATCTCGTGATCGAAGGGCTCTCCGAGGGGAAGCTCTACACAGATCGCGGTGACTGGTGGCCGATGAGCCGTTTCCTCGCTGCTCTTCTCGATATGACGGAAGAGGAAGCGCAGGACAGCTCTTACACCGTGCGCGCCTTCCGCGAGGTGGTGCTGCTCGCTATACATCTTCTCCGGACAGGGAATGCCATCCCCGAGCTGGTGCGTGTGGATGAGAATGTGCTCTCCATCCGCTGGATGCCGACCGAGCAGGACGCAGGCACGGCGGAAGCCATGGGGATCCTCTCGAAATGGGTGACCCCTTCCATGGTAGAGATCGCGCGATACAGAGAGAAGAGATGCTTTGCCAGAGAGCCTGCCGAGGCGGCACTGTCACTTTTCCTCACGCACTTGATGCAAAACATGGCGAAGAAAAATTTCGCAGACGACCCCATCTATGATCTTTTCTTCATGGGGGAGCCCCTGATGGCGCGGGAAGGAAGGCCGCACCCCGAGGCTGACGGCATCGCATCCTGGCTATCCTATTTCCACTTGAGCGCTGCCCGCTGGCAGCCTGTGCTTCTCGTGTCAGATGATCCGAAAACAAAAGCCTTCCGCCTGGACCTCTCCGTCGTAGACAGTGAGGACGGCGAAGGGGACGCAGTGCCGCTCGCAGATGTCTTCACAAAGGCTGATTATGATGCCTGCCGCTACCAGATCTTAAAGGATATCGACCTGCTTTCTTCCCTTGTGACCGGCATGGAAGACTACATGGACAGCGAAGGAAGGACACCGATCTCCTTCACGGCGGAAACCTTTGCCCCCTTCCTTTTGGAAGCCATCCCTGCCATGCGTCTTTTGGGCGCGCGCGTCATCCTGCCGAAGTCCTTGCAGCACCTCATCCGTCCGAAGAAGACACTCCGCCTCAAAAAGAAAGAAGAGGGAGCGGCGCATGCACCGTCCCTCCTCTCTTTGGAAGACATGCTCGACTTCGACTGGCAGATCGCCCTAGGGGACGAGCGGATCTCCCCGGAAGATTTCGAAAAACTATCCGTCAAAGCAGGCTCTCTCATCGCATTCAAGGGACAATACCTCTACGTGACCGAGGCAGATCTGAAAAAGCTCGAAAAAATGTGGCAGCGTCCTCTCTCCCTCAAGAGGGAAGAGCTCCTACGCATCGCCCTCGAGGGCAGCTATGAAGGCGCGGAGATCACCATGACGAGCGAGGTGAAGCGACTGCTCTCCTCCATGAAAGAGGGCGAGTCCGTCGCGCTGCCGGAAAATGTATGTGCGACACTTCGCCCCTACCAGAAGCGCGGCTATGCGTGGCTTTACAACAACAGTCGCCTCGGCTTCGGCAGCATCCTCGCCGACGACATGGGCCTTGGGAAGACCCTTCAGGTCATCACCTTCCTCGAAAAGCTCCGCGAAGAGGGACGCCTTGCCAAGAAGAAAGCGCTCATCGTCGTGCCGACGAGCCTTCTCTCCAACTGGCAGGAAGAGATTGCTCGCTTCGCACCTCTCCTCACCGTTTTCCTCTACTACGGCGCCAAGCGCGACCTTGCTGATTTCCATGGGGACATCCTTCTTACCACCTATGGACTCCTTCGAAGTGACCAGGAGCTTCTTAAAAAGAAGAAATGGGAAGTCTTCATCATCGACGAAGCGCAGAATATCAAGAACCCCGACACCGCCCAGAGCCGGGCCGTCCGCAGCATGAAAGCGCCCATCCGCATCGCCATCTCCGGCACCCCCGTCGAGAACAGCCTCAAAGAATTCTGGTCCATCATGGAATTTACCAACAAAGGCTACCTCGGCAGTGCGAAGACCTTCCAGATGCGCTATGCGAATCCCATCCAGTACGAGCAGGACAGAAAAGCAGCGGAACGCTTCAAAAGCATCACCGCGCCCATGCTCCTGCGCCGCCTCAAGACAGACAAGACCATCATCAGCGACCTTCCGGATAAGCTCGAGCAGGACGAGTACACCCTCCTTACCCCCGCGCAGGCCGCTCTGTATCACCAGACCGTAGAAGAAAGCCTCCGCGTCATCAGCGAGCAGAAAGACGGAGACAAAGCCTCCCTCTTCAAGCGCCAGGGTCTCGTCCTGCAGATGATCCTCGCGCTGAAGGAGATCTGCAACCATCCCGCCCTCTTCACCAAAGAGGACAATTGGGATCCCGCCCTCTCCGGCAAAGCCGAGCGCCTTCTTGATCTCGCAGAAAGCATCCAGGCCAGCCGTGAAAAGGCCCTGATCTTCACCCAGTTCAAGAGCATGGGTGACAAGCTGGCAGATCTCCTCGAGAGCAGGCTGGGAGAACGTCCGATGTTCCTCCACGGCGGCTGCTCCCTCCGGGAGAGAAAAGACATGGTGGACCGCTTCCAAACAGACCCGAAGGCGAGATTCTTCATCCTCTCCCTGAAAGCTGCCGGCACCGGCCTCAACCTCACCGCCGCCTCCCATGTCATCCACTACGACCTTTGGTGGAATCCCGCCGTAGAGTCTCAGGCGACAGACCGCGCCTACCGCATCGGACAGAAGAACAACGTCCTCGTCCACCGTTTCATCACCAAGAACACCTTCGAAGAAAAGATCAATGAGATCATCCAAAAGAAAAAATCCCTCGCCGACATGACCGTCTCCGTCGGCGAAAGCTGGATAGGAAATATGACGGATGATGAGCTTGCGAAGATATTCCGGTGAGAGACTAGGAGACTAAGAGACTGAAAGACGTTAGACATCGGAGATCAGACGTCAGAAGGGTCAGAAGTCTAAAGTCTAACGTCTCCAAGTCCCACATACATACCACATACATAAAAGAGCATGCCGACTAAATGCAGCATGCTCTTTTTATTTATCATCATAATGATACCGGCAGGCAATGATGATGATCTGATCCATTTCCAAAGCATAGATTAACCGATCCTTTTGATTGATCCGGCGGCTCCAGAAACCAGATAAATCCCCTGTCAGCGGTTCGGGCTTTCCGAGGCCCTCATTACCATTTCTCTCGATATCTTTCAAAAGCGTATTGATTTTATGCAGCGTCTTCCTGTTCTCCGTCTGCCAGTACAGGTAGTCTTCCCAGCCAATATCCGTGAATGCTTTATTCATCTTCGATCAAGTCTCTCTTTTTACACTGCCCCGCCTTGGCTTGTGCGATACTGGTGAGAAGCCTGTCGTAGTTTTTCTTCGAAGCCCGCACATACAGGTTTTCCATCAGATTGTTATACGACTCCTCTGACAGTACGACCACATTCCGGTTGTCCTTGCGTGTGACGATAAGCGTTTCCATATCATCGCAGCAAGCATCGAAAGCATATTTCATATGGCTGCGGAGCGTGGAGTAATTCATGGCAATCATGTCAATCCCATCCTTTCTTGTACCATTTTCTGTACTTATTATAGAAAGAAATCAGATTTTTAGCAAGCAGAGGGACTAAGAGACTAGGAGACTGAGAGACGTTAGGCATTAGACATTAGACATCAGATTTCAGACGTCAGAAAACAGACGTCTGAAATCTGATATTTGCAGTCTGATGTCTCGGCATCTTTCATCGACAATTATTTGCAGACCGGCGGCTTTCTTTCTACGTTTATAACAAAATATGATATAATATGAGCGTAAAAATGCCACAGAGAAAATGACAAACCGAGCGCTTCTTTACGGAATTTTCATAAATGAAAAATTTTCGGGGGGGTAACAATGAACCCAACCCCTTTTTTAGACTAGGGGGCTGAGAGATTAGAAGTTAGACGTCAGAAGTCAGACGTCAGATATTAGACATCTGATATTAGACGTCAGATATTAGACATCTGATATCTGACATCTGAAATCTGACATCTGAAGCCTAAAGCCTAAAGTCTAACGTCTCCAACTTTATCAGCCCTCAAGTCTCGAAAGGATCACCTACATGAACTATCGCCGTATGATCGTCTGGCAAAAGGCTATGCAGCTCATAGACATGACATATGACGTAGTCTGGCGATTGCCATCAGAAGAACTTTATGCCCTTTCCTCACAAATGAGAAGAGCCGTCGTCTCCATTGCCTCGAACATCGCAGAAGGAGCCGGACGAGGGACAGATAAAGATCTAAGACATTTCATGACTATTGCACGCGGCTCAGCCACTGAGTTAGAGACACAGTTTTTGATATGTTTGAGACTGCACTATATGACGGCAGAAGAGATTCGCCCGTGCATGCTGCTTTTGGATGAAATTCGGCGCATGCTGACAATACTGAGCATTCGCGGAAAAGCCTGAGCAGAAGTCAGACATCAGAGATCAGACATCGAAAGTCTGAAGTCCGACATCTGACATCTGACATCTGAAGTCTGAAGTCTGCCATCTTCAAAAAACACGAAGGATAAACCACCACATGAACCACCAAAATCACCACCATTCCATTTCCTGCGCATCCGGCGCTGCATTTTTCTACCTCATCGGCGACTACATCGCCCTCGTCCTGGCAGGGATACTCTCCCTTGCCATTCGAAACCTCCTGATCACCCATACCACCTATCACATCGACCCCATCTACCAATATTTCTGGGTACCGCTGGTCTACGTGGCCTTTATACTCTATGAGGGACTCTATGGGAAGCGCATGCTCATCTACCAGATGATGAAAAAATTGTTCCGGGCTTCCCTTGGCGGCACCGTCTTCTCCATCATCCTCATGTTCCTTGCGCAGGTGGCAGGGGACGTATCCCGTTTCTACGTCATCCTCTACACCGCGATCTCCTTTGCCCTGCTCTGCCTCTTCCGTGTCATTCTGGCGAAAGGGATGAAGAAATCGAAAGCCTTCCAGATCCCCATCCTCATCGTCGGGGCAGGAAAGACCGGCGAAGTCATGGCACGCCAGATACAGAATGATACCGGCATGCGCTACCGCATCGTCGGCTTCCTTGAAGACCATGAGCCCTACGACAAGTCCTGTGCCATCCTTGGCGGATTTGGTGACATGGAGCGCGTCATTCGTGATACCGGCGTTCAGCATGTCATTATCGCCGCCCCCGGAATCCCGCAGACACAACTCTCTTCTCTCATCTATCAGGCACAGACCCTCGTGAGGAATGTAGGCGTCGTGCCGAACCTCGTCGCTGTCCCCATGTCGAATGTGACCGTCGAGTCCTTCTTCGATGCGAAGATCATGGTGCTCCAGATCCGGAACAACCTCGCCCGGACATCGAACCAGATCGCCAAGCGTCTCTTCGACCTCGCCGCCACCATCTGCGGCGGCCTTCTGATCTCGCCGATCCTTCTCCTCATCGCAGCATGGGTCTATCACGACTCTCCGGGACCGGTCATCTTCAAGCATCGCCGTGTCGGCAAAGACGGGAAAGAATTCAACTGCTACAAATTCCGCTCCATGTGCACGAATTCCCAAGAGGTCTTAGACCGTCTCCTCGCGACCGATCCGGCGGCGAAAGAAGAATGGGATAGGGAATTCAAACTGAAGAACGATCCCCGCATCACCAAGAGCGGCGCCTTCCTCCGAAAGACCAGCCTCGATGAGCTGCCCCAGCTCCTGAACGTCCTCAAAGGCGAAATGAGCCTCGTCGGTCCCCGTCCCATCATCCAGAAGGAAGTCCCGCGGTATGGGAGATATATCAAGGAGTACTACTCCGTCCTCCCCGGCATCACCGGCATGTGGCAGACCAGCGGACGAAGCGATATCGACTATCCCGAGCGCGTGCAGATGGATAGCTGGTACGTCCATAACTGGAGCGTATGGCTGGATATAGTACTACTCTGGAGAACTGTAGCGGTGGTGCTGAGCCATAAAGGGGCGTATTGATTGTGTCACAAAAATGAATGATAATGTTTATTCGGCGGGAGTTAAATTAAAGATGGAACCATTTTCTGTATTAATGTCAATATATATAAATGAAAACCCAGAATTTCTTAGCGAGTCTTTGGATAGTATTTTGAATAATACGGCTTATCCTGATGAAATAGTTATGGTCAAGGATGGGCCACTTACTCCAGAACTAGAAACCGTATTGCAAAAATATCAAGAAAGAACTGGATTATTTCATTTTGTGATTCATCAAAAGAATCAGGGCCTTGGCCTTGCGTTACGTCATGGGCTTTTAGAATGTAAAAATGAATTAGTGGCCCGTATGGATACTGATAATATTTGTTATCCCAATCGTTTTGAAAAACAGTTAAAATATTTACAAGAAAATCCTGAAATTGCAGTGATCGGGTCATATGGTGAAGAATTTAGTATAAGTTTTGAGCATCCTGAACAGATTATTCGATGCCCGTTGAATAACGATGAGATTGTTAAGTTTGCTAAGAAAAGGAATCCATTGAAACATCCAACAGTTATGTTTAGAAAATCGGCGGTGCTGGCAAGTGGAAATTATCGCCATTTCCTCTGGTTTGAAGATTATGATTTATGCATAAGAATGTTATTGGCTGGATATAAAATGGCAAATATCCCAGAAATACTTGTAGCTTTTCGAGCAGATGATCATCAATTCGAAAGACGCGGTGGCGTGGCTTATTTGAAGCAAGAAGTCAGATTTCAGAGATTTATGCTACACAGCAATTTTATTAATATTAGACAGTTTGTGTTTAACTGTTCGGCTCGGTCCGGAGTTAGATTGATGCCTAATGGATTAAGAAAGAGATTCTACAAGACATTTTTAAGATCTAAAATTTAACAGGAGATCGATTTATGATTCCAAGAACTATTCATTATTGTTGGTTTGGAGGTAATCCCAAACCTGATGAAGTAAGACGGTACATAGCATCCTGGAAAAGATTCTGTCCTGATTATGAAATCAAGGAGTGGAATGAGTCCAACTTCGATATTCATGAAAATGACTACTGTCGGGAAGCCTATGAAGCTAAGAAATGGGCTTTTGTCTCTGACTATGTCCGTTTGAAAGTGCTCTACGAAGAGGGGGGCTTTTACATGGACACCGATGTGGAAGTGGTCAAATCACTGGATCCGCTCCGCGTCTACGACGCGGTGTCGGGATATGAGTCGCAGACTCATATCCCGACAGGCACCATGGGTGCCTGTCGCGATAATGAATGGATCGGTATGCTGCTTAATGATTATGAAAATCGTCACTTTGTTAATAATGATGGAACTTTAGATACTACAACAAATGTAAGCGTTATTACTCATTTAACAACGGAGCGATATCACTTGAAGTTAAACGGTGCGGTTACACATTTTGGAAGAAATATGATTATTTTGCCATTTGATTATTTATGTGCAAAGTCTTGGAAAAATGGTAAACTGAAAGTGACATCTAATACGTATACAATTCATCATTTTAGCGGGACTTGGCTCTCCAAACCAGCGCAAATGAAAATGTTCTTACGACGTACCCTTTTTAGATTCTTGCCATTCTGTTAATTTACTTACCTAGTAATATGTCTAATTTCTAAATAGAAGGGGATACAATATGTTCGATCTTTCTTCGGAATTCAAAAAATTTTATAGAGAATGTGTTGTTTTACCAGAGACAAAGCAGGCTGAACTCCGTGCAAGTCGAAAGAAAAATATTAAGCGATTTAAGTCTGGTCTGGTAGAATATAATAAATTGAATCAAACAGATTATGAAATCTCTGAGACACTCACACAAGGGAGCATGGCTATGCACACGACAGTGCAAGACACTAATAATGATTATGACATCGATGTTGCTCTTGTGGTGGACAGCAAAGATATCGCAGATATCTTACCACTGACATTAAGAAGAGTGGTAGGAGAAAGTTGGAATATAAAAAGTGGAAATATGAACATCCCGGCAGAAGTGAAAACCGGGTGTGTACGAGTACGTTATAGTAAAGGGTATCATCTGGATTTCTCTGTCTTCAGAGAAAATGGAAGACAGTATGAACATGCAGGGAAGGAATGGACGGAAAGAGATATTCGAGCTGTAACGGAATGGTATAATACCTGTAATAAAGCCAGAGGGTACGAACTTGGCAAACTTGTTAGATTATCAAAGATATTTTGCAAATCAAGAAGTCAATGGCAGATGCCTACTGGAATTATCCAGACAGTTCTCTGCCAGGAATGTTTTAAACCAGATATACGATTGGATAAGTCCTTTCTTGCTACAATGATTGCAATTCAGAATCGTTTAGCACATAATAAGCAAGTATTGATCCCCGTCGATGGAGGGCGTTCTCTCATTTATAGAGTTTCTGATTTAACAAGGGTTAGGAATTGGCAAAATCGTTTATCTGAGAACATTTGCAAAGTACAAGCAGTTCTTAATGCAGAGACGTGTACTGCAGAGCAGGCTATAAAAGCATGGGGAGAATTTTTTAATTATCCTGACTTTTGGAATGTTAATCATCTAGGACGCAGCATTAAAGAATCTGCGATAGGAATTGAAGTTGATCAAACAGAGCAATTTATTGATGATTTATATCCTATTGATGAGCAGATATATCCAGAAATCGTATGTTCTATAAGAAAAGATGGATATAGAGTAGCATATCCTGAGTATCTTTTAAAATGTGGAAATCCATTGCCAATCGGTTTAAAAGTCATTTTTGAAATATCCAATATTTCTTGCTCCTATGATCAAATTTTATGGAAAGTTCGTAATGTGGGTTCTGAAGCGGAAAGGCGAAATGATATTCGCGGACAGATTCAAGATAGAGGACCTAGGATTGAGGAGACGACTCTTTTTTCTGGATCACATTATATCGAGTGCTATGTGATTAAAGATGGTATCTGTATAGGCATAGGACATAAAAATGTACCAATTTGTTCAGACTGAGGAAAGGTAATTGGGGGAAATGATTATTTGCAAAGATACCTGTAAATATATTAAGGAAGTTACCTTTGCTTTTTGGTGGTGTTCTATATTAGCAGGCATAGCTTATTTTTCATGGTGGTGCGCTGTGACGGATTCAGGCTTGGAAGCAGTGGTAAGTCTTATGTCGCCCTTATTCGCGGGGTATGTATATAATAAAATTATTTTTTCTTTTCAAAACATTAACGACAAAGAGGACTGGGAAAGGGAAAGACGTAAGTTTCAAAGGGGCGGTTTTATAAACTCGGATACTTCAATACGTATTACCTTTGCTTATTTGTATAGTATCTATGTCGATGGAAAGCACCTGCTTGTAAAGAATCGTCATGGCACAGGTAAATATCAGCCTCCAGGAGGTGTTTATAAAGCTGACCGGCAAGAACTTCAGTATCTTGAAGATAAATTTAGCATTAAGCAGGATGATAATATTAAACCTGATAAAACAACAGAGCACGATTATCGTATGATGGTTCCAAATGGGAATCTGATTCGATTTGTGGAGGCGTTTGATCAGACGAAAAACCGAGAGAATATTTGTAATTTATCTCGTGAATTTAAGGAGAGACTGATAGACACTGGCATCCTGCACTTTAAGGAAATCCAATATAGATGGAGAGGCAGGCATATGAGCTTTGCACTGAATCCGTATTATAATTGCTATGAATTGCAGCTGGCCGACATTATAGATATACAATTGGATGATTTCCAAAAAGGTGAACTCAGGGAGCTGATAAAATCAAAAAATAAAGATATTAGATTTGCTTCGGCAAAAGAAATCAAAAGCCGGGGAATTCGTGCGGGAACAAAAATACAGAATGAAATTATTGCGAGTCATTCATTTAAAATCTTATGCTCAAAGAAGGAGCTAATGACTGTACCAGATAATGGAGAAATATATAGAGTAACGATTGCTGATGAAAATTAAAAGTTGATGACAAAAATAAAATATCTTTTAATTTAAACTCGGGAGATTTCAATCATATGAAAAGACTCACTAAACGTGAAATTCAGAGAAATGAATTGAATATATTAATTGCAGTGAAAGAAATATGTGATTTTAATGATCTTAAATTTTATTTAGCGGGTGGAACTTTACTTGGAGCTATAAGGCATAGAGGTTTTATTCCGTGGGATGATGATATTGATATTTGTATGCCAAGGCCAGACTATGAAAAGTTTATTTCGTTATGGCCTATGGTGAATCAGATTTATGAGATTAAATCAGATAGATTAAATAATTGGGATGCACCATTCACAAAGATAATTGATCCTACAACCAAAATTGAATCTGTGTATGATGAATCAAAAGGAAGTTTATGGATTGATGTGTTTCCTGTAGACGGACTGCCTTCTGATAGGAAGGCAGTGGAAAATATCTATAAGCAGTGCAGTTTTTACCGTAAATTATTTATGATAACCCATGCACGTTTAGGAGAGGGGAAGAGCCGGTTTCATAAATATGGCAAGTATATTTTAAAACCTCTTGTTAGATTAATTGGCGCTAAATATTTTAGCAGTAAGATAGAAGAGATTGCTCGTCAGATTTCATATGAATCAGCAGAGTATGTAGGTGCTATTACCTGGGGACTTTATGGTGCAGGTGAGCGCATGCTGAAGAGTGAGTTTGAAAAAGAAGTTGAAGTAGAATTTGAGGGTTATAAAATGCCGGCTTTCTCTTGCTGGGATTCCTATCTTCATGGGCTCTATGGTGATTATATGCAGTTGCCTCCTCTAGAAAAAAGACAGATGCACGATATGATTGTATATGAAAAGGAATGAGGATATGAATATTGCGGTAATTTTTGCTGGTGGTACAGGTACCAGAATGAATACGAAATCAAAGCCAAAACAGTTTCTGGAAATGCATGGCAAACCAGTCTTAATTTATACTCTGGAAAATTTTCAGAATCATCCTTTGATTGACCATATTATTTTGGTCTGCCTGGAAAGCTGGATGTATTATGCTGCAGGGCTGATGAAGAAATTTGGTATCACGAAGGTGGTAAAAATCGTACCTGGTGGTGCAACAGGGCAGGAATCTATTTTTCATGGTATCAAAGAGGCAGAGTCCTTATATGGTGATGATCATATTGTTCTCATCCATGATGGGGTGCGGCCTTTGATTAATGAGGAAACAATAACAAATTGCATAAAAACTGCCAAGCTGCATGGGAATGCCATTACCATTTCTCCAGCTATTGAGACTATATTCTTGAAAAATGAAGGTAATGATTGCGTAGGACAGATATTCGACAGGTCTCGCTGTGAAATGGCCAAGGCGCCGCAATGCTTTATGTTGGGAGATATCTATAAGGCACACTGGAAGGCCATAGAGGAAGGACAATGCGATTTCATTGATTCGGCTTCACTGATGCAGCATTATGGAATGCAGTTATATACGGTTGATGGACCTTCTGAGAATATAAAGATAACAACACCTTCCGATTTTTATGTATTCCGGGCCATTATGGATGCGAAGGAAAATTTGCAGATTCTTGGATTATAAGGAGTTATATATGGCTGCTAATGTGTATCAAGAAGATATGGAATATATATCCAGCGCTGAGAGTATTGACTGGAAACTTTTAGCGGGAAAGACAATCTTTATAACTGGCGGGACTGGGCTTATTGGATCAACTGTTATCAATGGCCTTCTCTATGCAAATAATAAGTATAAACTCAACGTACGAATCATTGCTCTTGTACGAAACCTTGAAAGAGCTAAAAGGCTTTTTCATAATGTCAATGCGGGAATTTCGTTAAGTTTTATTGTTGGTTCCGTAGAAAGTTTACCGGAAGTTCGTGAAGAAGTGGATTATATCATCCACGGTGCAAGCCCTACTGCCAGTCTCTATTTTGTACAACATCCAGTTGAAACGATCCAGACTGCAGTTAAAGGAACAAAGAACATTTTGGAGCTGGCCAAGAAGAACCAGGTGGAAGGTGTTCTTTACCTTTCCAGTATGGAAGTGTATGGAGCACCGTTAACGGATGAACTCATTCCGGAAACACAGGGATGCACACTAGATTCTATGACTGTACGCAGCTGCTACCCTATTGCTAAAAGGCTCTGTGAAAACCTCTGCGCCAACTACGCCAGTGAATATGGGGTACCAGGGAAAGCGATCCGTTTGGCCCAGACTTTCGGACCCGGAGTCAGCATGAACGATGGCCGTGTCTTTGCAGAGTTTGCCAGGGATGCTATGCACAAATCTGATATCGAATTACAGACAGCTGGCACCAGTAAACGAATGTATCTCTATACAGCTGATGCAGTGACAGCAATTTTGACAGTCCTTTTATCCGGAAAAACCAGTGAGGCATATAATGCTGCGAATCCAAAAACTTATTGCAGCATTGTAGAAATGGCACAGATGGTAGCTCATGGAATTGCTCATGATTCTATTAAGGTGCATGTACCTATGATAAAGCTCGATGCAGATTCAAAATTTCCCCCCCCCCATCACTTGAATTTGGATACAAGTAAGATTTATAAGCTGGGATGGAGACCAAGCGTCGGTTTAAGAGAAATGTATTTAAGAATGATGACAGGAATGAAGAAATAATGAAGTATATTTTTGTGTGGCCTTACGGATGGTTTGATTCCTATATGTATAGGGATTTATTTGCGACAGGTAAAGTTATTCCTTATATGTTGAAGGAGCCATTTCATTCCAGCTTTCTCAACCTTATCCGTAAAGTCCATTGTAGCAGGAAAGTTAATCATATTATTTCTTTACCATTTAAAGAATTATGGAATTATTCCCTGCTGCAGATGCTTGAGGATAATACGTGCATTATTTTTGATACGGGCGCATTGTCAATGCTTTCTGCTTCTTTCCTGTATAAAATAAAAAACTACAGGAAAAATATTAAGATGGCTCTTTTCATTGCCGATTCACTGCATGGGGCCTCTGAACATATACCGAGAGCTATTTCTAATATTTTAAATTTTCCATGGGATGTCAGATTATCATATGACATTAATGATTGTGCAGAGTATGGATTTGATTATTTAGGCCCTAATATTTACTCCGCTTTGAGCGATGTTCATCCATCTGATGCTCGGAGTGACATTTACTATATTGGGAGAAACAAAGCAAATCGGAATGCTCTGATTTTAGAGATATATAAGAAGTGTATTCAAAATGGGATGCATACAGATTTTGATCTTATAGACAATAAAAGAAATTTAAAAAACAGCCATGCTGAAAACAGGAAAGGACTTCATTTTTCTTTTGCCGATATCCCGTATGAGAGGGTAGTTAGTCACGTATTATCAACGAATTGCATTTTAGAAGTTGTCGCTCAAGGGCAAAAAGCACAAACAGCTAGGTATTATGAAGCCGTTTGTTACAATAAAAAATTATTGACAAATAATCATAATATCAAGGTCCTTCCTTTTTATGATGCAAGGTATATGAAAATTTTTAAAAGAGTAGAAGATATAGATTTTGAATGGGTTAAGGAACGGGAAAATATAAATTATAATTATCAGGAAGAGTTCTCTCCTTTACATGCATTGGAAAAGTTAGAGAGGATTCTTGGTATGTGATAGCATATAATGCTATTTTTTAATTTGTAAACGAAAACATCATTGTATAAAAATGATTATAGTACAAATGCAGGCGCTTAAATGAGAATCGAATTTACTTATTTTTATCCATTTTCTGGTGCGGAGAATAGTTTTATATATCTTTTGGCAGCTGTATTATTTTTGCTTGCGGTTGCTTCCTTTATAAAGAGTAAATTTGATATGCTAAATCCGTCTTTTATATATTGCGTATGTATGGCAGGATTCTGTATGCTGGCGGCTTTATATACTGAAGAATGGGACTTGCCAATGCATTATAATACGGCAGGAATCATGATTGTTATGTCCGTATTATTTCTTCTGGGTAGCCATATGGCGGAATATTGCTGTCTTACAGCGAAAGATACATTACTAAAGAAAGAATGCGAGGTATCTCGGGGATTCTTTATCAGTTGGCCCATTTGGATTTTTTTTATCGTTCTTTTATTAAGTTTTGCATATCTGAGTTATACTGAATTCCTTACTGCTGCAAGTCGTGTTACGACAGAGACTGAATTCACAAAGATACTGAAACCGTTTATTAATGGGTTAGCACATCAGCAAATCATTATGTCTCGATGGAACTCATAGCGTTTTCGATTTGCCAATGGAATGGCTTATCTTTCTATTTTGGCAGTATGGATTAACATCATGGCTCATCAATATAAGGAAGTCATAAAATGGAGCTGCTTTATTTTGCTGTTTATTCCGTTTATGATTTTAACTGGTGGCAGGCAACAATTTTGGATTTTTTTACACCTATATGTACAGGCAACTATATCTGCAGGGATTGAAAAACTGGATGATTTTGATTTATGCATCTATTGTTTATCCAATCTTTCTCATGGGAAGAGAAGAACGGTTTTTCAATGAAATACTAACAACTGGTAAAATCAGCTTTCTTATCGAAGTCATAGTGCTGTATAAATTTTTTGAATTTCTTAGTAAACGGAGGATGATTAAGGATGAGTTTAAATTCCATCATTAAAAAGTGGTATGTTATTTTTCTATGTGCACTGCTTGGGGCCGGCGGTCTGTATTTTGAAAAGAGCCGGGTTGTTCCTACGGTTCCTCAAACTGGAGATTTAACGTATATTCGGGTTGTTAAATTTGAGCAGATTCCGACTGAGACTTTAATGGGAACAAGCACTGAAATAAGAATGAATGACCTTGTAAATGCCTGGCCAAATCTTTCTTCATTGACTACCAGGATGGATGATAATGTTGAAATGCAAAAACTCAATCCGAAGTGGATAGATTTGGCCCAGTCCCAGAAATTCAAATGGCTCACTGGCCATTTTCGTGTTAACTGGATAGGGCCGGGAATATATGAACTGATTTTCCAAATGAAGAAGGACGAAGCAAAGGATGCAGAATATATCAAGACAA
>OIYQ01000060.1_pt1 | contig 41814 bp, 49 predicted proteins | sample 1588311 | NCBI WGS metagenome assembly OIYQ01 (sample SAMN03283244) | human gut metagenome | biome: human-associated habitat; material: feces | host: Homo sapiens | place: Peru | collected 2012
GGATACATTCACTCAGTTCTCTTATGCCTGTCATAATCTGGGAATTGAAATAAAAACTACGAGCGTACCCCAAGCAAAAGGAAGGGTCGAAAGACTCAACCAGACGCTCCAGTCACGATTACCAGTCGAACTAAGGCACGCTCATATCACCAATATAGAGGAAGCTAATGTATTTTTAAACTCCTACATAAAAAAATACAATAATCAGTTCGCTCTACACCTTAATAGTACCAAATCGGTATATGAGAAGCAACCATCTATAGAGGAAATCAATCGTACTCTTGCAGTACTTTCAACTAGAACTATCGATAGTGGCCACTGCATTAGATTCGAGAATAAATTTTATTTTCCTGTAACCGAAAATGGAGACAGAAGATATTTTGCAGGAAAGACTAGCTGCATGGTCATAGAGACATTTGATGGACAGCTTCTGGCAAATATCGCTGATACGCTTTATCTGATGGAAGAAGTAGCTAAACACGAACTGGTATCAAAGGAATTTGATGCTCCTAAGGAGGCACCCAAGAAAGAAAAGAAAAAGTATATCCCTCCAATGGATCATCCATGGAGAAAAGCCAGCTTTGCGAATTATGCTGCAAAACAAAAGCACCGCTGTGGTGCTAATGTTTGATTATTTTTGAGACATTATCAATTTCGGTTGACAGGAAAAGCTGTAACAGATCATCTATTACAGCTTCTTATTATTATAATTTCTTATACATTTCTGCAATAATTTCAGCAGCTTCATCTAAACCATAATCACTATTAATAGTTAAGTCAAAATTCTTTAACTGACCCCATTTATTTGTTGTGTAGTAATTATAGTAATTAGATCTTTTCTTATCTCTTGAGATAACATACTTCTTTGTATTCTCATGCTCTTCTTTATATTCTTCTTCTACTCTCTTAATACGTGATTCAAGAGGTGCATGGATAAAGACTCGTAATACTTTATCATAATCTTCAAGAATATAATCAGCACATCCATTTACTATGATACATGAATCGTTATTTGCAAGATGACGAATGATTTTAGATTGTGTTGCGAAAACCTGATCATTTAAAGGCATCTGGAAAGTGCCTCCAGCCATTCCATATAGGAATCCCGAACTCTTTTCCTGAGCCGCTTTCCTAATTGTTTCAATATCAAATCCCAATTCCTGTGCAGCTAAATCAATAATCTGGTTATCGTAATAAACAAGTCCTAAAAGATTGGCTACTTTCTGTGCTATGATACGTCCTCCAGAACCATATTCTCTTGCGATTGTAATAATTTTAGGCATAAGCAAAACCTCCTTCTATAAGTTTATTTTATCACAAGTTCAAAAGAATATGTAAGAAACTTTATTCCAAATATTGAGATATGTTATAATGCATGAGAAAGAGGTGGATTATGGAATACCATGTTTTAGCAAGTGGTTCTAAAGGAAACAGCACATTTATTGTAGAAAAAACTACAGGTATTTTAATAGATTGTGGTATCTCAAAGAAACAGTTGACTTATCGACTCAAAGAGATCGGATATACAATAGATGATATAGATTATGTATTATTAACCCATGATCATACAGATCATAATAAGAATATACATATATTTGATAAAGAGATGGTCTATACCGCAAAAGGGAATATAGAGGATCTAGATGAGGATCATGAACTTATTCCTTATACAAGTTATACTTTTGGTGATATAGAAGTGTATGTATTACGTGTTTCACATGATGCAACGAATCCTATTGGATTTATATTTAAAGGTGATGAAACACTTCTTTATATGACAGATACTGGTTATGTGTCACAGAAGAATAAAGAACTTATTCACAACTTGAATTATTATATTATCGAGTCGAATCATGATATAGGAATGTTGATGGCGACACGTCGTCCTTTTTCTTTAAAGAATAGAATCATGGGTGATACGGGACATTTAAATAATGAATACAGTGCTCATTTGATGTGTGATGTGATTGGTGAGAATACAAAGGAGATTGTACTAGCCCACTTATCACAGGATGCCAATACAAAAGAAAAGGCATTAGAGACATATTATTCTATATTTGATGAAGAGAAGATGACATTTGATCGAGAGAAGATTAAAGCAGCAAGTCAAACATCAGTGGTTTCTGGAGGAAAATATGAACATTAAGATTATTACTGTAGGTAAGTTAAAAGAGAAGTATTTAAGAGATGGTGTACAAGAGTATGTAAAGAGACTTGGTGCATATGCCCATGTGGATTTAATTGAAGTACCGGATGAAAAGATTCCTAATAACCCTTCTCTTGCAGAAGAGACACTTGTAAAAAGCAAGGAAGGTAGAAAGATTCTTGATCATGTGAAACAGAATGATTTTATGATTTTATTAGATGTGGCTTCACGTGAGATGGATTCAGTGGCTTTTAGTCAATATATCGAGAAGAAGATGATTGATGGTTATTCTACTATTGATTTTGTGATTGGTGGTTCCTTAGGACATGGAGCGGATGTTCTTGCTAGAGCTGATTTTAAATTATCTTTTTCACCAATGACTTTTCCTCATCAATTAATGCGTCTGATTCTTGTAGAACAGATTTATCGTGCATTTAAGATTATGAAGAACGAAACATATCATAAGTAGATGTCCATACATTGTATGGACATCTTTTTTGCATAAAAAAAGAACCTGTAGAACAGGTTCTTGCGTCTTATTTAAGACCGTATTTCTTATTGAATTTTTCAACTCTACCATCAGCACTCGCAAATCTCTGTTTACCAGTGTAGAATGGATGACAGTTTGAACAAGTATCCACACGGATTTCATCTAAAACTGAACCAGTTTCGAATTCGTTACCACATGATGTGCAGATTACTTTTACTTTTTTGTAATTTGGATGAATTCCAGCTCTCATTGTCTTATCTCCTTCCGCCTTGAAATATTTGCTACTTCAAAGTAAGTTGCTAGTGTATTGTACATCATTTTTTATTGAAATACAATAGCTTTTTTAAATTTATTTCTTAGTAATATAACCTAATTTTGTTAACATTTCAGCACTTTCAACAGCACCACCAGCAGCACCTCTTAAAGTGTTGTGAGATAAACCTACAAACTTATAATCGAAGATGTTATCTTCTCTAAGTCTACCAATAGAAACGCCCATACCGCCTTCATAATCAACATCTAATGTAACCTGTGGACGGTTTTCTTCTTCCATGTATCTGATGAAATGTTCAGGTGCATGTGGAAGCTTAAATTCCTGTGGCTGACCCTTGAAGTTATTTAAACGATCAATTAATTCTTCTTTTGTAGGCTTCTTCTTGAAGCTGATAGAAACAGTTGCTGTATGACCATTTAATACTGGTACACGAATACATTGTGCACTAATAACAGGTCCTTCAGCTTTAACGATTTCACCATTTTCAATATGACCAAATACTTTTAATGGTTCCTGTTCAGACTTTTCTTCTTCCCCACTGATTAAAGGAATGATGTTTCCTACCATTTCTGGCCATTCCTTGAAAGTCTTCCCAGCACCAGAAATAGCCTGGTATGTACTTACTACAACCTTTGTTGGTTCAAATTCCTTCCATGCTGCTAAGCAAGGTGTATAAGACTGGATAGAACAGTTAGGCTTTACTGCGATAAAACCTTTCTTAGTTCCAAGTCTCTTTCTCTGATCTTCGATGACAGCATAATGTTCTGGGTTGATTTCTGGAATAACCATAGGAACATCAGGTGTCCATCTGTGTGCACTGTTGTTTGAAACAACAGGTGTTTCTGCCTTTGCATATGCTTCTTCAATTGCTTTGATTTCATCTTTACTCATATTAACTGCTGAGAATACAAAATCAACTTCTTTCGCAATATCTTCAACATCTGCAACATCTTTAACGATAATGTTCTTGACTGCTTCAGGAATAGGTGTATCCATCTTCCATCTGCCTTTTACTGCTTCTTCATAAGTCTTTCCCGCACTCGACTTACTTGCTGCAAGTGTAGTCACTTCAAACCATGGATGGTTATCTAGAAGAGTATTGAATCTCTGTCCAACCATACCAGTCGCACCTAAAATACCAACTTTTAACTTGTCACTCATAGCTTCTCCTCCTATCAACATTAATCGTCAATCATATAACGAGTAATGTGTGCTCCTAATGTGATGAGCTTGTGGTCTATATTATCATAACCACGGTCAATATGGTAGACATTTGTAATTTCTGTTTTACCTTCTGCCATTAAGCCAGCCACCACAAGAGCAGCACCACAGCGTAAGTCTGTAGCCATTACTCTTGCACCATGTAGAGGTGTTTTACCTTTTACATAAGCACACGCTTCACCTAATTCAATATCTGCTCCCATCTTATTAAGCTGAGCACAATGCTTAAATCTTTCTTTATAAATAGTTTCAGACACTTTTGATTGTCCATTACCCTGTGTTAATAGAGTTGTTAGAGGCTGCTGCAAGTCAGTCGCAAATCCTGGATAGATCTGTGTCTGTACTTCAACAGGCTTTAAGTTTCCATCATTGCCATATACAACAATGCTATCGCCAATCTTTTCCATCTTAATGCCCATTTCCTTTAATTTAGAAATAAGAGCATCTAGATGCTGTGGAATAATATTCTGAATAACCATCTTTTCACCAATTGCAGCTGCAATAATCAAGAAAGTACCTGCTTCAATACGATCAGGAATAATTTCATGATATGCACCATGCATATGTTCTACACCATCAATAGTAATAGTATCTGTACCTACACCACGGATTCTAGCCCCCATCTTTGTAAGAAGGTTGGCTACATCAATGATTTCTGGTTCCTTCGCTGCATTTTCAATAACAGTACGACCTTTAGCCTTTACTGCAGCTAACATAATATTGATAGTTGCACCTACAGAAGCAAAATCTAGATAGATTTCAGTTCCAATAAGTTCATCAGCCTGTAAATGATATGTTCCTGTTTCTTCATCATAATTGATTTTGGCACCTAATGCTTCAAAACCTTTTAAATGAAGATCAATAGGACGAGGTCCTAAATAACATCCTCCAGGCATTCTAATAGTTACTTCTTTATATTTACCAAGTAATGCACCCATAAAATAATAAGACGCTCTTAATTTATCAACTGCACTACTTACAAGTGGTATGTTTTTCATATTTCTAGGATCTACACCGATTTCACCTACGGATTTATCCCTTTCAACAACACAATTCAATTCTTCTAATAATGTGGTTAACGCATCAACATCTGAAATTTCTGGTACGTTATATATTTCTACTGGTTCATCTGAGAGAACAATAGAAGGGATCAATGCTACAGTCGCATTCTTCGCACCTGAGATAGTGACTGTGCCGTTAAGTTTATGTCCGCCTTCAATAGCAATTACTTCTTCAGCCATTTTTATACAATCCTTTCGTTAAGGTTATTTAAAGTTTATATATATATTAAAAAACAATTAAGTTAAAAGTTAACAAGTTTAAGTCAAAATATTGGATTTTATCTCGACGAATTCATTATATAGTATTTCTTCGAAAATCACAAAGAAAACAGAAAGTAAATGTCCCTTTTTAATAAAAGAATATTTTACTTTTAAAAAAAACATGATATACTATGACCACATGGTCCGTTGGTGAAGTGGTCAACACACTTGGTTCTCATCCAAGCATTCAGGGGTTCGAACCCCCTACGGACTACCATTTTTTTATGCGAATAAAAAAAAGAAAGCCAGGCTTTCTTTTTAAAATGTTTTATTTGTATAAAAAAAATGGCTGGGGTAACTGGATTCGAACCAGTGAAATGGCAGATTCAGAGTCTGCTGCCTTACCGCTTGGCTATACCCCAACAGCAATTTATATTATACATATATTTTAGGAGATGTAAAGAGAAAAATGACAAAAATTCGTACAAGATTTGCACCAAGCCCTACAGGGTACATGCATATCGGTAATTTAAGAACAGCTTTATACTGTTATTTAATCGCTAAACATCAGGGTGGCGACTTTATTTTAAGAATTGAAGATACTGACCAGAACCGTGAAGTGGAAGGTGCAACTCAGTTAATTTATGATATTTTAACTGAAACTGGTCTTAACTGGGATGAAGGACCAGATAAGCCAGGAGATTGTGGACCTTATATCCAGTCTGAAAGACTTCCTATTTATCATGAATATGCTAAGAAGCTTATTGAGCTAGGCGGTGCTCATTATTGTTTCTGTGATAAAGATGCTGACAATGATTATGATCCTTGTCGTATGCTTGATCAGGCTGAAATTGATGAAAAGCTTGCAGCAGGTGTTCCTTATGTTATTAGACAGACTATCCCTGATAAGGGTAAGGCTACTTTTGATGATGAAATCTATGGTCATATTGAAGTAGATTGTACTACTTTAAATGATTCTATCTTAATTAAGAGCGATGGATTCCCTACTTATAACTTTGCGAACGTTGTAGATGACCATTTAATGGGTATTACTCATGTTGTACGTGGTAATGAATATTTAGCTTCTACACCTAAATATAACCTTCTATATGATGCATATGGATGGGATAGACCTACTTACATCCATTTACCACCAGTAATGAAGGATGAACATGCTAAGTTATCTAAGAGAAATGGTGATGCATCTTATCAGGATTTAACTAAACAGGGTTATTTAAAAGATGCTATCCTTAACTACATCGCATTACTTGGATGGTCTCCAGCTGATGAAGAAATCCTTTCATTAGATGATTTAATTGAACAGTTCAACATTGAACATATCTCTAAAGCTCCAGCTATCTTTGATATTGATAAGTTAAAATGGATGAACGGTGTTTATTTAAGAAACATGTCATTAGAAGAATTCCACAAAGTGGCTTCTCCTTACTATGACTTCATCACTATTCCTGTAAATACATTAGAAATCTCTAAAGCATTACAGCCACGTGTTGAAAGATTAGCTGACATTCCAGAATTAATGGACTTTGTCAATGAAACATTACCATTTGATGCATCTATCTATAAACATAAGAAGATGAAGACTACTCCTGAAAACTCTTTAGAAGCATTAGAATTATCTTTACCAGAACTTGAAAAGTGGGAAGATTATAATGATGACGAAGGATTAATGAATATGATGATGGATATCGCTAAGAGCCACGAATTAAAGAATGGACGTATTATGTGGCCTATCCGTGTTGCATTATCTAATAAGGCATTTACTCCTGGTGGTGCTGTAGAAATCGCTCATATTCTTGGTAAAGAAGAAACTTTAAGAAGAATTAGAGTTGCTATCGAAGATTTAAAGAAATCAGTGGCTGAATCAGCAGAATAAAAACAAGAGGCTCATTTGAGCCTCTTTTAGTATACTTTCTTATAGTTTGCAAGTGCACCGATTAGGTTAGAATCATTGTTGTATTTACATTGTACTAACTTAACTTGTGGAATAGGCACAGGCATCTTCTCATAGAGTTCATCTAAAGACTTCTGGATTCTGCCTGTTTTTTAGATAAATACTCTTAATTACTTCTAAGAAGTTTTCTAGTGTATCAAGTGGTGTAGGCACGCTTCCCTTTTCCAGCATTTCCATCGTTCATTAAAGCGTACTTAATCGCAGTACCCCCAACATCAAAAACTAAATATTCCATGTCTGCTTCCTCCTCTAAATGTCATAATATAGATTGAAAATATACTATATTTTTCTGAAAAAGAAATAAATATACTTGATATGGCTATTTTAATGTAATAGATTATTGTAAAGGAGTTGAATTGCTATGACAGAAACAGGAAAGAAGATTGTATGTGGGTTATTATTAATTAATATTATGCTTACCCTCATCTCAATCATCATCAAATAAGGAGTGCATATTATGGATGACAAATATAAAGCACAGAAAAAATATGCGAAAAGTCATATTAAAAAACTTGGTTGTTCTTATCCTGCAGAGTTTGTAGATGCATTCAGAGATGCCTGCAATACTCTAGGTGTTAAACAATCTGAAGTAATTAGAGAAGCAATGAACAAAATAATAGAACAAGCAAACAAAAGCCAAGGCGATTAAACCTTGGCTTTTATATTAATCCTGGAATAAAGGAGTAGAAAGATAACGGTCACCTGTATCTGGTAACAAGGCTACAATAGTCTTTCCTTTATTTTCTGGTCTTTTCGCAAGTTCAATCGCAGCATAAACAGCAGCACCTGAAGAAATACCTACTAAGATACCTTCATTCTGACCAATTTCTTTACCAGTCGCAAATGCATCTTCATTAGTTACACGGATGATTTCATCATATACCTTTGTATCTAAGACATCAGGTACGAAACCTGCACCGATACCCTGAATCTTATGTGCACCACCCTGTCCAGTAGATAATACTGGAGATGAATCTGGTTCTACTGCAACTACTTTTACGTCTGGTTTCTTATCTTTTAAGTACTGTCCTACACCAGTCACTGTTCCACCAGTACCTACACCAGCCACAAAGTAATCTACCTGACCATCTAAGTCTTCAAAGATTTCTGGTCCTGTTGTTAAATAGTGTGCCTGTGGGTTAGCTGGGTTAACGAACTGTCCTGGAATATAGCTGTTTTCAATTCCTTCTGCAAGTTCATTTGCTTTCGCAATAGCCCCCTTCATTCCCTTGCTTCCGTCTGTTAAAACAAGTTCAGCACCATATGCTTTCATTAATGTACGTCTTTCTACAGACATTGTTTCTGGCATAACAATAATAATACGATAGCCTCTTGCAGCCGCAACAGAAGCTAAACCAATACCTGTATTACCTGAAGTAGGTTCAATTAATACAGTATCTTTATTGATTTTGCCTGCTTTTTCTGCTTCATCAAGCATATTCTTCGCAATTCTATCTTTAACACTTCCTGCGGGATTGAAGTATTCAACCTTTGCGATAACCTTTGCTTCTAAGTTATATTTCTTTTCTAAATGTGTTAATTCTAATAATGGTGTATGGCCAATTAACTGGTCAGCACTAGTGTATACCTTACTCATGTTAATTTTCCTCCTGATTTGTTATTTTACTGCAGCAAAAGCCTGATCTAAGTCTGCAATAATATCATCAATATGTTCAGTACCAATAGATAATCGAATAGAATTCTGCTGGATACCTACCTGTTTTAATTCTTCTTCATTCATTTCTGCATGTGTAGTAGAAGCTGGATGAATAACTAAAGATTTCACATCTGCAACATTTGCAAGTAATGAGAATAACTGTAAGTTATCAATGAAATCTTTTGCTTTTCTTGCATCACCCTTGATGTTGAATGTAAAGATTGATCCACCACCGTTAGGGAAATACTTCTTATATAATGCCTGCTGAGATGGATCTGTAGATACTGAAGGATGTGATACAGATTCAACCTGTGGATGGTTATTTAAGTATTCTACAACCTTTAATGTGTTTTCTACCTGTCTTTCTACACGTAATGAAAGTGTTTCTAGACCCTGTAAGAAGATCCAAGCATGAATTGGTGAAAGAGTTGCACCCATGTCTCTTAATAGAATAGCTCTAATTCTTGTAATATAAGCAGCGGCTCCTACATCTTTCGCAAAACTTACACCATGATAAGATGGGTTTGGTTCAACAAGCTGTGGGAATTTATCTGCATGTGCCGCCCAGTCAAACTTACCTGCATCAACGATGACGCCACCAATAGTAGTACCATGACCGCCAATGAACTTAGTTGCTGAATGAACAACTACGTCAGCACCATATTCAATTGGTCTAATTAAATAAGGTGTACCAAATGTGTTATCAATGACTAATGGTAAACCATGTTTATGTGCAATCTTTGCGATTGCTTCGATGTCTACAACATCTGAATTAGGATTACCTAAAGTTTCAATATAAACAAGTTTTGTGTTTTCCTGAATAGCATCTTCAAATGCCTGTGGATTTAATGCATCTACGAATGTAGTAGTAATACCATAATCAGTAAATGTATGTTTGAATAGGTTGAATGTTCCACCATAGATGTTTTCTGCAGATACGATATGGTCACCTGCAGCCACTAAGTTTTGTACTGCATATGTCACTGCGGCTGCACCAGAACCTACTGCTAAGGCGGCTACACCACCTTCTAAAGCCGCAATTCTTTTTTCAAATACATCTTCAGTCGGGTTTGTTAGACGACCATAGATATTACCAGCATCCTGTAATGCGAATCTAGCTGCTGCATGATCTGAGTTATGAAAAACGTAAGATGAAGTCTGATAGATGGGTACTGCACGAGCGTCAGTTACTGGATCAGCTTCTTCCTGTCCTACGTGTAATGCAAGTGTTTCGAAATGATAGTTTTTATTAGACATGTATGTTTCCTCCTTAACCCTATTTGTTTGATAGGTTAATAGGATTATAGCAGTGATAAACCTACTAGTCAACTATATTTATATTATTTTTTATGAATATTTCGTATTTTCTAAATTTAATTGATTCTATTTATGATTATATGACATAATCATCGCCATTTGATGAAGCTGGTACTAAATCACTTAAAGAAACGCCTTCTAAATAGTCTGTAATCACATTATATAAACCAGTCCACATAGGTAATGTATTACAATAAGATGCTCTTTCACATGTATTGCATTTATCTGCTAAACATGATACAGGAGCTAATGTTCCTTCAGTAATCTTAAGAATAGAAGCAACACTATAGTCTTCTGGAGCATGTGTTAAACGGTATCCCCCACCCTTACCTCTTAAACCTTCTACAAAGTGTTCTTTAGATAAAGATTTAATAATAATTTCTAGATACTTTTCAGAGATATTCTGTCTTGCAGCTATTTCTTTTAATGGTATATATTTAGAACGATCATGCTGTGCTAAATCAATCATGACACGTAAAGCATAACGTCCTTTAGTTGATATCATCATAAGCTATTCCTCCTTTTACATATACCTAGTATACTAGGGGGTTAAAGGGTAAGTCAAGAATAATAGAAATTGAACGTTGATGTAACAGATAGTTGATGTTAGAATTTTAAATGGAGAAAGAATATGAGTAGAAAAAATAATTTATTTAAACTTGATTTGTTAGTATTAGCCGTTCTTTATCATGGAGATTGTTATGGTTACGAAATATCAAATCAGATTAGAGAAAAAAGCAATCAAGTCATTGATTTAAAAGATGGCGTTTTATATCCGATACTATATAAATTAATGGAAGGAGAGTATATCTCTTCTTCTGAAAAACAGGTAGGAAGAAAGATACGCGTCTACTATCATTTACTTCCAAAAGGAAGTGATCTTCTACTTGAAATGATGAAAGAATATCATGATATGGTTAAGAGTATTAATCATATATTGGAGGGAATTGACGATGAGTAAACCATTAAAGAAATATAAGAAAGAATTAAAATCTTTATTTAATAATGTACCAAAAGAAAAAAGGTCTGTATATGACCATATATGTAAAACTATTGATGGGTATCCTAATGTAGATACAATGAGCTATGATGACTTAGTTGAACAGTTTGGGGAACCTGAAAATATTTATTATCAGTATATTGATGATAATGATTTGTATTCATCAGTGCAAAAGCATAAGAGAAGTTACAAGAAAATCTTTATAACTGTTTTAGTATTAATATTGGTTGCATTTGTTGTAGAGTTTTCATATATTGCATATCAATCAAGAAAGAGCTATATCAACAGAGAAGTAATTGAAATCACATATGATGATTAGTCAATATATAAAGGAGAATCAATAAATGAGAAAGATTTTTAAGATTGTTTTTATTTTCGCTCTTTTTAAGTAAATTGTTGCTTTAGGTTATCTTATTCAGCAAAAATACCATAACGATATTCGTAATACGCTTCCTTAAGTGAAATAGGCATAGGTGTAGCTCTTACCATTTCATTACTGAAAGCTTCGGTATCTATAATCATTCTAAGGATCTCAGAAGCCATTTCCTCTTTCTTGAACTTATAGTTAGCCTGCTTCTTGAGAAGCAGGAAATCTAGATACCCCTGTATGTATCTGGTTCCAACGCCTCTTGTTGTCTGTATCATTAAACTCACTTCTGTCATCATCTGATTGACAGCGCCTAATGATTTACCATCATCAGTAAGATATCTCTTCTCTATAGGAGATGTTTTAATCTTATTGTTTACTGCTTCAAGATAGTTGGCAAACTGCTGTATACTAGCCTTTGAATCAGATATGAACTCTTTTACATTTTCAAAGTATTCTTCATTCGCTTTATACTTATCGAATGACTCACTTCCAAGACCTGATACCTGCATCATCATATGATCATTTTCATCTGTAGCACAGATAATAGCTACCTTGTGATGGGATATCCCTCTATATGCAGCCTGTTTACCTCTTTTCTTTGAGTATCTGGGCATATTTTGAGGGCGTGTTCCCTTTAGGTTGATACTTTTATACTGTGTATCTATCTCAACTTCACCAGATAATTTCTGATGGCTCATGATTTCAGATGCTGCATGATATAGTTTATGACGCATATAGAAGCAGGTTGTCTTGCTTGTCCCTAAGATATAAGCTTCATTATCTAGAGTTATTTTGCATAATTCTAGTTCAATGAAGTGAATCCACTGGTCTAAAGTAAAATGAGACCAGTAGAATAAGGTATTAGTTCTATCACTAAAAGATTTGTGACAGTCAAGACAGATATATCTCTGGTGACCGTTCTTGTCCTTTCCATTCTTCTTGAAATGAACTGAACCACAGAAAGGACATGCCTTATGAGATGGATCAATATCTTCATCATTCTGTTCATATAATGATTCAATAAGCTTGTTTACATAATCCTTATCCTTAGATCTTAAATAGTTTTTTACCTGGTTTTCAGTTATCATAGCACTCACCTGACCTTCTAAGTCATTTTACAACTTTTCAAAAAATCATGACTTGAGTTAGAGTGCTATAAAGTAGAAAATCAGGCGTTAAGCTAAATTTAATGATCGAATAGCAACATTTTTCTTAAACTGAGCGTTTATTTTTGTGTTACTTTTCTTGAATGTAATTCCTTGCAAAGCAGACAATATATCTGTAACAAAATATTTCTTAGAAAACGGTGATTATATAGAAATTGAATTAATTCAGGATAACGATGGATTTTTAAAATCATCTCACACAAAATCTGGAAGCAAAAAAATATCATACAAGAATGACAACACAATTCTATGGACAATATCAGTTAAGGGCAGATTTACATATAACGGCAATAGTGCAACATGTATCAATTCCGATATAGAAACTACTTGTCCGAGCCCTGTATGGAAAATTACCAATAAATCTGCATCAAAATCTTTGAATAAAGCTACTGCATCAGCTACAGGAAAAAAATATATAAATGGTATCTGTATACAAACAGTCCCAAAGAAAGTGACACTTACATGCAGTAGTAAAGGAATTTTATCTTAGTTATTATTAAAATAATTCAGCACAATATTAGATAATTTAAGACAAAGGGACGGATAAAAGCGTCCCTTTTAATTATATAAATAACTATCTCACTTCATAATAGAACATGATATTTATTATCATTTGATTAATATATCAAAATTATAAAAAAATTGTTCCATAACAACCAGAGCAATAATCATTACACATAAATCCGTTATTATATTTACTAATATTTTCTATTTACATATTTTATATATGGTTTATAATAATTATGAAAGGGCATTCATTTTTGATAGAAAATCCTAAATAATATTAATACACTGCTACAATTTATAGATATCTAAGAGTAATTACTAATTGAAATAGTTTAAAAAGTATTGGTATTTAACTACTGAAGTCAGCAAACAAACTGCTATGTCCACATGAGTATATTTAAAATTTTGCTCTCCATTTAATTAAATTGTTACTTTAGATAAGGAATGCCTAATAAGATGAATCAATGTTTTATCATTCTGTTCATATAATGATTCAATAAATTTATTTACATAGTCTTTATCCTTAGATATTAAATAGTTTGTAGTTATCATATTATAACCATTCGGAGAATGATAGCTTGATTTAGTTGATCATAAAGAAAATAAATGTCATTACACTAAATTTAATAGTCTTTCAAGAATATTCTTCTTGAACTAAGCAAACTACTCTATAGTTTGTCATGTAATTGAAATGAATAAATATAATAGGAGATGATTAAAATGGTTCAAAAATAGAATATCAATATTTCATTTATAAGAAAAGCCAGCATCATTGTTTTCTCATTGTTTTTTATTACATTAGATATTTTTTAAAATACATATAAAAGGAGAACTAAATATGAAAAGAATTATTACTCTTGTATTATCTACTTTATTATTCTCAGCATTAATTGTGCCTACATATGCAATTGACACCGGTCCACAAAGAGCACCAATGTATGCACATCGTTACAAGTATATTCCTAATGTTACATCGCGAGTAAATACTTATAAAAACATTGGAACTGTTTCACTAGATAATACGCAGTCTTCAACAAAAAGTTATTTAGGATATACTGTAAAATCATCTGGAACCGTAAAGATGACAATAGGTATTAGTGGTAGTGTACAAGCTCAAGCGGATGCTTTATTTGCAAAAATCAAATCAAGTGTTTCTACAGAAGTAACTACTTCTAGAAGTTATACAAAAGGAAAATCATATTCAACAAACTTCTATGTTCCTGCCGGAAAACATGGTTCTATCACTGGATATATTCCTGCAATTAAAACTTCTGGCAAAATGGAAGACGTTCTATATGATGCTAATTCTTCAGATTCTTATGTAATATCAACAAAGTATATTACTGTTAACAATTCTTATGTGCCATTAAAAAATGATATGCATTTTGTGAATAAAACTTGGTAAAAAACAGGAGAAAGTATATATGGAAAATATAATTAAGAATCGAATCATTATACTTTTATTGGGATTTTCAATTGTTTTTAATGGATATTTGTTTATTGAAAACAAAAATAAAGCTACAACCATAGTGCAGTTAAATAAAAAAACTAAAGAATTAGAAAAGTATAGTGAATTACTTAAAATTGGAACAGCTACAGAATATGTGGACATCAAAGAAAGTAATGGCCTGATTTCTATGGCTTATCTATATCAAGATAAAGAGTTAATAGAAAGACATGGTATAGGGGTTATTATTGGTAAGCAATACTATAGGATAGGGATAGCCCCTGAAGTCGGTACAACATTAAATGAAAATTCAAAAATTTTAAAGATCACAGATGATGAAGTATTGTTTACATACAACTTAAATAACGCTACCGAAAAAAAGCGTTTAAAAGTTAAGACCGAAAATAATGATATCCATTTTAAATTAGAGGATGTATCATAAATCTTATCTTTTGAAAAAAAAGGAAAAACGTAATAATATAAGTTCTTTAAAGAGTGAAGCATTAATAATGATATGATCAGTGTTAAATATTATACACATATAAGCATATAGCTTTAGGCAAGTTACTAGGCATTGAAAGAAAATCAGGTTTAGGAAGTGAGTCATCAGATAAATATAAAGCAAATAAAGACTACTTTTACGATGTAAAAGGATTCGTATCAGATTCAAAGGTAGCATACAATAGTTTGCTAATTATTTTGAAGTAATAATCAATAAGATAAAAACGTCTCCCTTAGAGAAGAGATATCTTGCTGATAATGGCAGAAGTAAATTCAATGGTACAGACAACAGGAGGTGTTGGAACTAGATATATATATAAGGATATCTATAATTTCTACTTCTTAAGAAACAGACCAAGTATACATTCAAAAAAAGGAAATAGAATTTTAGATTCTTAGAATGATTATAGATATTTAAGCTTTGAGTAATGAAATGATGAGAATTATAACTATGCCTATTTTACTTAAGGAAGCATATTATGAGTATCGTTATAGTATTTTTTCTGAATAAGATAACATAAAGCAACAATTCACTTCAAAAGAACGTAACTTTATAAATATTAGAGAAAATCAGCACTATTCATAACATTTTTTGAAAATCAATTTAAAAAGGAGAGAAAACTAAATAAGATATAAAAATAGTATTCAACAACAGTACAATCTATATGTTTCATTAAAAAAAGGTAATATAAAACTATATTTATCATTAGATTTTAAATTAAATAATTAGTTTTAAAGGAGAACAAAGAAAATGAGAAATAATATCAAGAAATCCATAATTGTTTTGTCATGTCTATTTGCTTGTATTTTACCTAGCAATATATTTGCAGTCGAAGACAAAAATTTAGAAAAAATTACTGATTTCCTCTCAACTTGTCAAATTAAATCACAAAATATTTCTATTTCAGAACCAGTACCTACATATAAAGATAAAAAGCTATTTAATAACGATATGAATTATATAGTACTTACCGGAAATCATATTGCTGGTATATTAACAGATACTAATGGCATATTTACATATATGGATTTATCAGATAAATCTATTGGTAACTATATAGTTACCACAGTTTATGCAATTGAATATAGGGATATAGATATTTTAATTTATATAGATAATATTGCTTATAGCGTCTCAAAAGATGAAATAAACACAACTACTGATTTTAAAAAGACGACAACAAAATTTAATACAGAAAAAATTTCTTTACTACAAACACGCTCAAGTTCAAAATATCTAAGTATTCCAAAATATAAGCAAGATACCAACTATACTTGCTGGGCAACATGTATTGCTAGTGTCGCAAAATACAAAGGAAGACCTTATACAGCTCCTAGTGCAATTTCAAGAGCTCACGGCATTGATCCAAATAAGCGTGGCGCTACTATCGGTGAGACTCAATTGGCAATGAGCAGTCAATTTAGAATAAAATCTACCATTATATCAAAAGGGCCACATTCTATGGATATAATTAATCTTATCAATGCAGACAAGCCATTAATCACTGGTTTCAAATCTCCACAAAAGGGTCACATGTGTGTAATTAGAGGCTATGCTGAAGGAAGTTCTTACTTTACCGTTTCATATTTAGATCCATCAAGTGCGACTTATAAAACTTCTCAAGTAACAACTGATAGAAACATACAATTCAAAGTAGGAAATATAACATACACAAGTGCAACATATTTGAAGTTACTTTAATAATAAACTGTTAATCATCGTATATTATAATAAACCCAAACACAAGGAGACCCTATGAAATCAAAAAAGATTATTGTAAGTATTGTTGTTTGTTTAGTTATTGCAATTATTGCAGTATTTGTAGTACCTAGTTCTAGTTCTTATTTATCAGAAGGTACGATAAGTGGAGAAAAAAAGAAAGGTTATTCTTTCTATAAGTCAATTTCTATATCTAATAAATTAAAAGATGTTGATTTTATAGATCACTTACCTGATGGTATACATAAGTATGATGAAAGCAAGATACGTTATGGTTCACCTTCTTATACTGTTGTGATAAAGAATGATGCATATCGTTTCTATAGATTATCTAGTGATTCAGATGTACTTGTGACTAAATCAAATAAGAGTGATCAATCTCAAATAAAAGAATATGCGAGAATGAATAAAGATAATTATAAGAAACTTGCATCCTCAACACATTATACTGATTATGATCAATTAGATTACTGGAACTAAAATAGTTATTCCTACCACATTTGTGGTAGGAATCTTTTTATTTGAACATAAAAAAAGAGAAGCCTCAGCTTCTCTCTTAAATAAATTATTCAGCAGCTTTACCGATGCAACCAAATACTTCCATTCTGTCTTTTACGCAGTCTCTGATAGCCTGAGCACCTGGAGCAAGTAATTTACGAGGGTCATAACCTTTACCCTGCTGATCCTTACCTTCTTCAATGTACTTTCTAGTAGCTTTCTGGAAGTATAACTGACATTCAGTGTTAACGTTGATCTTAGATACACCTAAACCAATTGCTTTCTTAACCTGTTCATCAGGAATTCCTGAACCACCATGAAGAACTAATGGTAAGATACCAGTTTCTTTCTGGATAGCATCTAATGCTTCGAACTGTAAACCAGCCCAGTTTGCAGGGTATACACCATGGATATTACCGATACCAGCAGCTAAGAAGTCAACTCCTAAGTCAGCAATCATCTTACATTCTTTAGGATCTGCTACTTCGCCCATACCAATAACACCATCTTCTTCTCCACCGATTGAACCTACTTCAGCTTCGATAGATACACCTTTAGCATGGCATAATTCAACTAATTCCTTAGTCTTTTCGATGTTTTCTTCGATTGAATAATGAGAACCATCGAACATGATTGAAGTGAATCCAGCTGCTAATGCTGCCTTAGCACCTTCATATGAACCGTGGTCTAAGTGTAATGCTACTGGTACAGTGATATTTAAAGATTCTACCATTGCTTTAACCATAGCAGCTACAGTTGTGAAACCTGTCATATACTTTGCAGCACCTTCAGATACACCTAAGATTACTGGTGCATTTAATTCCTGTGCTTCTAAAAGAATAGACTTTGTCCATTCAAGGTTATTGATGTTGAACTGTCCAACACCATAATGGCCTGCTTTAGCCTTTTTTAACATTTCTGTTGCGGAAACTAATCCCATAATATTATCTCTCCTTTTCTTTTATATTTCCATAATACTCTTTTTTCTTGTCTATTACTAGGAAAATTAAAAGATGTAAACGTTTTTATTTTACTTTATTTTCTTTTTCATTTAGGAGACTTAAAAAGCCTTCTATTTCCTGCTTTGTATAATAAGGAGGATTATCATCAAGTATCTCTTTTAACTGCTTTTGATAGTCTTTTTGATAGCCAATACGCTTATTTAATAAGCGTATTGCGAGTGTTTGTTGATAGGCAATATCTGTATGAAGAAACTTCTTTAGTTGTCGATTCGTATATTCATAAGCATAATCTAATGGAAGATCGTCGATATATCCCTGAAGTCTTAAACTATGCAGATCTTTCATCCAATGCCTTCTTCAACTGTAAACAAGCTTTTTCTAAAGTACTTCTAGGACATGCTAAGTTAAATCTTTCAAAACCTGATCCTTCTTCACCAAACACATAACCTTCATCTAACCAAAGATGTGCTTTATTTAACATGAAGTCTTCCTGTTCTTCATTACTCATACCAAGTGTTCTCATATCCACCCAGGCAAGATATAAGCCTTGTGGATCAATTAAAGACACACCAGGACATTCAGTTTTAAGGAAGTGATCAAGATAATCCATATTCCCTTTAATATAATCTAGAAGTTGATCCACCCATTCATCCCCCTTAGTATAAGCGACTGTTGTCGCAATAAATCCTAGTATTGTAGGATCAGAACTAGAATGACTCATCTTCACTTTCTTAAATTGGTTTCTTAGCTTCTCATCCGCAATAATAGCTGCAGAAGTCTGTAGTGCCGCTAAGTTGAATGTCTTAGATGCTGCAGTTAATACAATTGAAAAGTTCTTATATTCAGGATCTACTTCATAGAATGCGATATGCTTATGAGGCGCATAGACAAAGTCCATATGGATTTCATCCGATACTACAAAAACGTTATGTTTTTTACAGATATCTCCAATTGTTTTCAGTTCTTCTTTAGTCCATACTTTACCTACTGGATTATGTGGATTACAGAAGATCATCATTTTGACGTTTTCTTCTATAATCTTAGTTTCAAACGCTTTGTAATCAAGTGTATATTGGTTATCTTTTAGATCAAGAGGCATTCTTACCATACGTCTACCATTGTTTTTAATAGCACGATAGAATGGATAATAAACTGGTGTAAGAACCAATACACTCTCCTCTTTTTTAGTATAAGCTTCTACTGCAAGATGAAAGGCAGTGACAACGCCCGGTGTAGGAACAATCCAGTCTTTTTCAACATGGAAATCATGTCTACGTTTCATCCATCCTACAACACTTTCTAAGTATTCTTCCGGGATTGTACTATAACCATAAATACCATCTAACACACGTTTAGAGAGTGCTTCTGGAATATCTGGTAATGTTTTGAAATCCATATCTGCAACCCACATAGGAATCATATCAGGATCATCTGTATGACCGGAATCATATTTTGCGCAGTTTGTATGATGTCTATCATAGACTGTATCAAAATCATATTTCATCGTAGCACCTCCTGTTTATTAAACGCATCCTGTGAGAAGTGGAATAAACCAATACCGACAGACTGTGCTAAGTTAAGTGAATCAATCGCATTCGTATGAGGAATAAAGACACTTTGTCCATATGTCATATAAATATCATCGAGTCCTGATGATTCATTTCCAAAAATCAATGAATGAGGTGTCACAGGTTTCACCTGATGAATATTCTTAGCCCCCTTCAACATAAATGGATAACATTGATGATCACCAAACTCTTTAAGATACTCATCAATACTTTCATAATAATGAATACGTAAAGAAAACAATGCACCCATAGAAGAACGGACAACATGAGGATTAAAGATATCAACTGCTGGACGAATAATAGCTAAGTCCTGATAACCAAATCCTAACATTGTACGCATAATTGTACCCATATTACCCATATCCATAGGATTCACTAATACAATATGATTTCCCTTCTGTAAAGGTTCATAGAATGTTTTAAATACCCCGATTGCATAACAATTAGACTTTGGTGAAAGCTTATTAATTGTCGCATCATGCACATCAATGGGAATATGATGTAATGCACATAATTCCTTGATTTTAGGATATCCTCTGTTTTCTTCTATTGAAGAGTGTACAACAACTCTTTTCACAATATCTGGTTTATGTTCTAATAATTCTATTGTAGGAAAGACACCCAATGTATAAGAGGAGTCATCACCTTTTTTATATAACTTCATATTTTTCTCCTCTATGCATCTTCATTAATATTCTTAATAGTTTGTAATTCATCTTCCGCATTCTTTTTTAATGCTTCAAAGTGTTTCGAATCTTGTTTAGCCCCTTTATCAATGAGTTCTAGTAGTTCACGATATTTTTCTACTACAACCTCCATTAATGATTCTTTTACTTTGTAATCTAATTCATCACGGGCCTGCTGATGAATACGATTTAATGATTTATATTGTTCTCTAAATACAAGGTCATAATCCACCTTTGATTTTCTAGAAAATAGTCCCATAAGTACCTCCTCCTTCATCTCATTTATTATACTATAGAACACAAAAATAGTCACAAATAATGTGACTATTTAGGGTTTGTTGCCATGACACCTACTAATGGATGTGGGCGATATGGTTCTTCTAGATATCGTTTTTCTTCTTCAGTTAATTCTAATTCTGTCGCAAGTACAGCTGTATCAATATGTTTAAGTTTTGTTGCCCCTACAACCGGTGATGCTACTTTAGACATCAACCAGGATAATGAGACTTCACTCATAGAAACATGATGCTTAGATGCGATCTCTTCTACACGTTGAATGATTTTTAAATCTAAATCTCTTGATGCATCATATTTACCTAACGCATATGTATCTTGTTCAAGTCTTTGTGATGTTTCTCCAGGATGCTTTGCGAGACGTCCTGATGCAAGTGCACTATATGGTGTCATCGCAATACCTTGTTCATCACAATAACGCTTCATTTCTCTTTCTTCTTCTCTAAAAATCAGATTATAGTGTCCCTGTACACTTACAAAGCCTTGTAAGCCTCTTTCTTTCGCAATAGTATTGGCCATTGCAAGTTGATAAGCAAAACAGTTAGAAATACCTATTTCTTTAATTTTTCCTTCTTTAATGAAGTCATTAAGTATTTCTAATGTGTCTTCAATAGGTGTTCTATAATCCCACATATGCATGATATAGAGATCAATATAATCAGTCTGTAATCTTCTTAGACTGTTATTAAGACATTCTCTAAGATATGTTCTAGAGTCAATAGAATCATCACTCTTAGGGGTATACTTAGTCGCAATAATAACATCTTCACGATGTCCATATTCTTTAATAGCACGTCCTAAGTATTCTTCACTTGTGCCTGACTGATAAGCCATCGCTGTATCAAAGAAATTGATACCTGATTCTAAAGCATGGAAAATGATTTTTTTTGAGTCTTCATAAGGTAATGTCCAGGAATGCATACCTTGTGAAGCATCTCCAAATCCCATACATCCTAAACATATCTGTGAAACTTTTAAAGAGCCTATTAATGTATATTTCATAGTATTCGTCCTCCTGGAACTATCATAATATATACAAGAATAAATAGCGAATGACAAAAAATTACTTCTATCTACAAATAGACAAAATCATTATTTTATCTATAAGGACAATGGTTTCCTAATAATTCTTTTAAACCTAAGTAACGCATATGATTGATGTTGTCTACAAGTTCATCAACGGGTTCTTTCATTCCTTCTAGAATCCATTGAAGCACCATACTATGAGAGGCATTGGTATGGTAGAGTGTCGCAAATTTAAGTTCTTTTGATAATGGTTCTCCTATACAGCATTCATGCCACTTTAAATCAAATTCTATACAGTGGTGAAGCATATGTTCTTTTAGGGAATTCTGTCCATCTATTAAACAGGCTTGCTCAATAAATGTTTCATATTTCTTTAAGCTGTTTAATGTCTGAGTGAGTGCTGACTTGAAATCAATGGACATTTCTTCATTGAACTAATTCACAATCACTGTATCATATACATAGGCAATAAGATCATTCTTATCTAGAAAATGATTATAGAATGTCTGTCTTGAGAGTTCAGTATCCTCTAGTAAGTCTCCTATGGTGATTTTAGAAAGCGGCTTTTTATAGAGAAGTGAAAGAAGACTGTTAGAAAAAGCTTTTTTTATGTTCATGTTATTCCTCTCTTTCATATTAATTTTACAACTTTCAAGTAAAGTATGCTATTATATCATTGCGAATAAGCAATAGAAACGAGGTAAATAAAAATGAGTATACTTGCATGTCCTAAATGTCATGAACCTTTAGAAATTGAAGGTAAAACATGTAAATGCATTAATAACCATTGTTATGATATTGCCCGTCAAGGGTATATGAATCTACTTTTAAATCCTGATAAGGCATCTAATAATCCGGGTGATTCTAAGGAATCATTGATTGCGAGAAAGGCTTATCTTGATAAGGGTTATTATGATCCTATTCTTTTTGAAGTAGTGAATGAAATCAAGAAGAAGGAAGGTCCTTTAAATATCCTAGATCTAGGTTGTGGTGAAGGCTATTATACATATCGTATGAAACAGATTCTTGGTGATGAGAATACTTATTGTGGTTTAGATATTTCTAAGTTAGCTGTAAGAATGGCTACACAGTATGATAAGTCTATTCACTGGATTGTAGGTAATTCTAAAAATATTCCAGTACTTGATCATTCTATGGATGTTATTACCGCAATGTTCACTGTAGTGAATCAGGAAGAACTCGCAAGATGTATTAAAGAGGATGGTTATATTATCCATGTAACAGCCAATAGAGATCATTTGATTGAAATTAAACATTTGATTTATGATGAAGTAAGGACTAAGTCTGATAAGTATATCCGTCTTCCATTTAATGTATTAGAGAGTCATGATTTTAAAAAGACTATTTCTATTAAGAATCGTGAAGATGCATTAAATCTTTTAAAGATGACACCACATTATTATCATATCAAGAAAGAAAAGCGTGATGTTCTTGATACATTAGAAGCACTTGATGTCACTATTGATATTAAAGTGACTGTATATCGCCCATGAGAATAAAGAAACAGGGACAACATCTTCTTATCACTATTGATGAAGAATATGAGAATCGTCCTTTATCTGATTTGTGGGCAGATCTGCATTTATCACGCAAAACAATTCATTTATTAAAACAGAATAAAGACTATAAAGTAAATCATGTATTTAGTATGAATCCTATACTTCATACAAATGATGTATTAGATGTTCTTGCGTATGAACATGATGATGAGACATATGCACCTGATTTTAATGATTTAGATATTGTATATGAGGATGATCTTATCCTTGTAGTGAATAAGCCTATTGGGATTGCGGTTTATCCAGATGATCCTCATAAAACAGATAGTTTATCTAATAGAGTAAGTGCTTATTATATGACACAGGGATATGATATTCCTGTTCGTTATATTCATCGTTTAGATAATGATACAAGTGGTTTAGTGGTATTCTGTAAGTGTCATTTAATACAGGCTTATCTAGATCATGCATTGTCTATTAAAGAGATACAAAGAGAATATCTGGCTTATGTAGAAGGAAATATTAAAGAAGGTAAAGAATATAAGATTGAACGAAGCTTAGGTAAGGATAGACATAGTCCTTCTAAGATGCGTGTTCATTCTAAGGGTATTCCTGCTGTGACTTATTACCAGTGTCTAGAAAATAAGGAAGATCATGCACTTGTAAGATGTCGTCTAGAGACTGGTAGAAAACATCAGATCCGTGTTCATATGGCTTCTATTGGTCATCCTATTCTAGGTGATTCCCTTTATAATGAAGGTTCTGATTATCCACGTCTAGCTCTTCATGCAGCCTATATCAAGTTTGAAGAACCTATCACTCATCTTGAGATTGATTTATATAGTCCAATGGAATTTTAAAAGGACTGTAACAAATAGATAGTATTTACTACTACCTTGAAAGTTACAGTTCTTTTTCGTATATCCCCATAAAAAGTTATTCACTATTACAAAAAGATATAAAAACGTAATACTAAATCATTAAAAATCAGCAAATGAACTATTATTATTGAAAATCAAGTTAAAAATTAGGGGCCATTGAATGTTGGTAGCATCCAATGGCTTTATTTTATTTCCTATCTAATTCCCATTTATAATCAGGATTGTCCTTTATTTTTTGCTGATAATCTTTGCAATAATCATTTAAACAAAGTGGATTAGCACATCCTGCCCATTCACTTGGCTGAGATTCCATTAGTTCATCATCTTCCCATCCGCAAAAAGGGCAAACATCATGAGAATCTGTATCTTCAAATTCATATTTTCCACATATCGGACAAATATGCGGAGTCATTGTATAATTATCTTCTGTATAATCATATTTTGGATTTTTATCAATTTTAGATTGAAACCATTTTTTATAATCATTTAAAGATAATTCATTCGTCAGATTTGGCACATCAGGATGTTCAACCTGATATAAATCATATTTCCACCCACAATGTGAACAATAATCATCTTCTTTTCCTTCATATTCAGGATCTTCTTTTTCCAAATCTGTATCATCTGAAAAATAATACTGATGACAAATCGGACACTCCATTGGCTTGAAATTTTTAATTGTCATATTACTTTTTTCCTTTCATTTTCTTTTGATCTTTATAGTATTTATACCCATTAGTCGGTTTATAATAAGTCACAACATAGCCATCTTTTGTTATTACTGCATATTCATTAGTTTTTTTATTATATTTATGAGTAGAGCCTTTCTCATCAGTGAACCACCTCGACTTAATTTCTCCCTCAGATGCATTAACGACATTCATCCCCACCTATATTTAATGTTGAGGTGAGGTTTTTCTACCATTTTTTAGATAAAAAAGAGCTGTAACACACAAGGTAGTAAGTAATAAACACTACCTCTTCGTTATAGCCACTTTTCATTATGACTTATTCACTTCCTGCATATACATTTCAGCTATGTATGAAGGTCCACTCCACCAAAGTTTTGTAGTTTCATCATAGAGGCATTTACCCGTTTTAGAAGACAAGAAATCAATTAATATATCTTTTCTATCTTTACCTGTTTCTTCCGCAAGTTCTTCTACCACCATCGCAATAAGAAGATCTATGGTATAATCCATTCTTTCTTTTGAAAGTTTCACTTCAGCCATATTTTCTCACTCCTTACGAATTCCAAGCACTTTAAAGCTTCTTCTGTTTTAAAACAATATTGATCTTTTAATTTATTAGGTAGCAGCTGTTTAATACAGAACTCATCTGCCTCTTTATTACCAACAGGTCCAAATGCTTCACCAAGATAAGCTGTCAAAGTGGCATTCGTAGCATCATCTGCAATCTTTCCTGCAATTACATCATATTTTTCCATATCATGTTCAATTTCAGTGAACTCTTTTTTCTTTCTGTGAGCAGCTATACAATGTAGCCATTCTATGTTCGCATTCTCAAAAACATGTATCTTGAGTTCTCTAGAAGACTTGAATTTGAAAGCAGAAATATAACCATAGCCTTGCCCATTTTCAATCTCTCCAGCTGCAAGTGCTTTATTTATAGAAGTTTTCAAAAAGCTTTCTGCTTGTTCCTTTGACGATGTCAAATAGAATCCTTGCCCAAAGTCTTTTCTTTTTGCACATTTCTCAAGATCAGGTTTTCTTACTTCACAATAACTACCATGATAGAGAATAAATCCATCAGTTAATTCAAGCATTTATCTTTATCCCCTTTCTATTCAAGAAATCAGTGATATCATCAAGAACAGCTTCATCGCCCTCACAATGAAATATTCCATAACCTATTTCAATATATCCAAGAACATCATTTTCTTTAAATATGTGAATAACCTGTTCAACAGGTAAATGCCACTCTTCTGAAGCAAGTCGGATTAGCCTAGTTTGCATAAATGTAATTTCTGTTTCTTTACTCATTATGAATCCTCTCCTCAATTTTCTTGGTCTACAAAGTTACAATATTATCTGCTTTTATTATATCATCATTAAATCGCAAAAAAAGGATGAGTCTTCATCCTTTTTAATCAAACGTCACAAGCTTCACAATATTCTTATGACTCTTATTAAAGAGTGTATTAGCACCCACACATACACGTTCACCACATGATGAGAAGATAATAGATGTATCAGAGGCTGTTTCTTCATAACCAGTAATACACATCCAATGCCATGTTTCTTCTTCTAATATCTGTGCTTCATGAGTTAAGATCAACATACCAATAGGATGACCCTGATCAATAGCTGTTTTCACAAAATGTACACCCTGTTCAGGAGATTCAGTAATCTTCTGATATACAGGTTCTACATCTAAACCCATATGTTTCATATACTTCTTAAAGTTCTTCGCAAACTTATAGAAATAAGGGAAACCCATAATACCTGGCGTATTGAGTTTAAACATCTTTTTCATTAGTTCTAGAAAATCCGGATAAGAGATATCTAGCTTATGTTCATAGAAGCAGGCCATATCTGCAGCACAGACACTCGCACATCCTGCACGTCTAGCCCATTCATTAGGAAACCAATCCTGGTCTCCACCATAGTAATCTTGATTGTCTTTATGAAAGATCATGATAGGAAGTTCTTTTTTCATTTTGTATACTCCTTCATATGGATTTTCACAATAAAACAGTTTTCTCCTTCTACATCTCCTTCAATGATATAGGTATCATCAATGTGAGTGAGATAGAGTTCAATTGTCTGATGAGCCAATATTTCTTTTTTATAGTTAATAGAAATAGAATCCATAAAATGATTTTCATAGGCTTCTACAGGAATGAGGTTAGAGGCAATACGTAAATAATGGGTATTGTTTAAATGTCTATTTGTATCTATATCACTATAAGGTACAGTATAAGTACTGACTAATTGTCTATCATCTTGTGTATAAAGTGTTTCTGGGTCTTCTTTGACTAATTCAGGATTATCAGGAAGAGTTAATCCTGCACGCCTAGGAGATGTAATACGACGTCTCTTTAAGTCAATCAAAGTCCAGATAGAACGACATTCACCAATACGTCTGCCTTCTTTTTCTATATAGTAGAATCGAGGAAAAATCACATTGGAATAATGTCCAATCTCAGTAGTCAAAGTAATTTCATCATCTTCGTAAATAGGTTCAGTTAATATAAGTGACTGTTTAGAAACAACATAGCCATATTTACCTTTCATAGACTCTGCATAGAATCCTGATAAAGAACCATCTACAGTGGCTAAACGTGAGAAATAGACAAAGATGTTTTCATCTCTTAAACGGCCTGTATAGTCACATTGATCATTCTGTATTGTGTAATGAAGTGTATACATTTTCATTTTCCCCCTTTTTTTATGTATTATACTTGTTCTTTTTCATTTGTCCATACAAATAGGGTATAGCCAAATTGAACAGTTCAATGTATAATTATAAGAAGAATAAAGGAGAGAACAGAATGGATCAGGTTTTAATTATACTTGCATTTCTTGTTGGACTCATCGGTCTCTACTTTACATATATGATTGTGAATGTAGTTGTAACTATTATTAAATCTAAGAAAAGAGATCATTCATTAAAATTCTGTATGAGTCCTACAGGTAAGGCTTTTTATATTGGTCTTACAGTACTTTATTTTGTGGTATTAGTTGGTTGTATCGCTTTTATGATTTCATCATATAATTCCCACAAAATGAACTACATTTCAAACGCTTTAAGTGTATGGGCTATTTATTCTATCATCTATTCAATGCAGATTGCGAATCTTGTATTAGTTGGTAGAAAGAATATGCTTGTTGGACGTCTTCTTATCGATTATCGTAAGATGAAAAAAATCAACTTCAATACAAATAATGAAATCACATTTGTATTCGCACAGAAGAACTTCAGATTCTCTACACGCTGGGTTGATAAACAGGTTTTAAGAAAAGCCGTAACAGGAAGAAGCTAATAAAAAAGATTCCGCGAGGAATCTTTTTTTGTTTACTCTGGTTTTTCAAACTGACTATAGTATAGGTTATGATAGAAACCATTCTTCTTTAATAGTTCTTCATGTTTACCTTGTTCAATGATATGTCCATCATTCATCACAATAATCTGATCTGCTTTTTGAATAGTAGAAAGACGATGGGCTACAATAAAAGTTGTTCTACCAATCATCATTGTATCAAAGGCATCCTGAATCTGTCTTTCTGTACGTGTATCAATAGATGAAGTAGCTTCATCAAGAATCAACATGGGTGGATTAGCCAACATGATTCTTGCGATAGATAATAGCTGTCTTTGCCCCTGTGATAAGTTACTGCCTTCTTCTGCAAGCATCGCATCATAGCCACCTTTTAACTGAATAATGAATTTATGAGCATGGGCTTTTTTCGCAGCCTCAACGATTTCTTCATCTGTCGCATGAGTTGAACCATACGCAATATTATCTCTAATAGTACCTTTAAATAACCATGTATCCTGTAATACCATACCATAGAGACTTCTTAAGTAAGAACGATCCATCGTTTGTGTATTGATACCATCAATAGAGATAGAACCACTTTGAGGATCATAGAAACGCATTAATAAGTTAATGAGTGTTGTTTTACCACATCCTGTAGGGCCTACAATCGCAATTGTTTCACCTGCATTGACATGAAGATTAAAATCAGTGATCAATGGTCTTTCAGGTGTATAACTGAAATTCACATTGTTTAAGTCAATAACACCTTGTGGATTATCAATAGTCTCGGGATGTTCTGGGTTCTTAATAGCGGGTTCATCAATAATCTTAAAGACACGCTCAGCACAGGCTAAAGCTGTCTCTAATTCAGTAAATACGTTAGAAATATCATTAAATGGCTTTGTGTACTGATTGGCATAAGTCAAGAATGATGATAAACCACCTACAGTAAGACCTCCACCAATGACACTAAAGGCACCATAGATACAGACTGTATCATAAACAATCGCATTCACAAAACGTGTAGAAGGATTCGCAAGTGCACCTAAGAATTGTGATTTAACACCACTCTTAAATAAACGATCATTGATTTCATCAAACTTCTCTTCATTGATTGATTCATGCTGGAATGCTTTGACAACTTTCTGGTTTCCTACCATTTCTTCTACAAAACCACTCATTTCTCCACGGATAGATAATTGTTCCTGGAAGAACTTGAATGTATATTTCGCAATCAATGTGGCAACAATGAGAGAAAGTGGTGTTAATACAATCACAATCAACGCCAGTTTAACATTCACATACAACATAAACCCAATTGTACCTAAGATTGTCGCAATACCACCAAAGAGGTTCGTAAAGCCCTGTAATAAACCATCTGAAATCTGATCAATATCGGCAATCATACGGCTCATCATATCACCATGTGTATGAGAATCGATATAAGAAAGAGGTAAGATCTGGTATTGTTTAAAGAGTTCTGTTCTTAAATCTCTTGTGATTTCATAAGTCATCTTATTAGATGCTCTAACTAAGAAATAGTTGAATAATGCAGTCATCAATACAGAGAATGCAATAGAAAAGATCTTTTGACTGAGTCCCTGGAAGAAAACCTGATGATAACCAATCATCTGGTCAATGGCTTTCCCGATAAGAATTGGTGTCAAAAGAGTGAATATAATATTAATTGTAGAAAATAATAATGCACCTACAAGATAGATACGATAAGGACGACAGAATGCCATAAGTCTTTTTAAAGTGCTTTTATTCTTCATTATTCTGTCCTCCTTCCATCTGTGACATAACAATTTCCTGATAGACATCACATGTATTCATAAGCATGTCATGAGTACCCTGTCCTACAACTTCACCATGGCTTAATACCACAATAGAATCTGCATGCATTAAAGCACTCACTCTTTGAGAGACAATAATAACTGTCATATTAAGCGTACTTAAAGCTTTTCTAAGTTTTGCATCTGTTGCAAAGTCGAGGGCACTGGCACTATCATCTAGAATAAGTATTTCTGGTTTTTTAACTAATGCACGGGCAATAGTGAGTCTTTGTCTTTGTCCACCAGATACATTCTTACCACCCTGTTCAATATAGGTGTCTAAGCCTTCTGTCATCTTATCGATGAATTCTTTAGATTGTGAGAGTTCTAATGCTTCATAGATGTCTTCATCTGTAGCATGAGGATTACCCCATTGCATATTTTCTCTGATTGTACCTCCAAAAAGAGTTGCCTGTTGAGGTACAATACCAATCATATTTCTTAAGTCTTCAAACTTATAAGATTTAATAGGAAGATCTTTGATACGGATTTCACCTTCATTGACATCATAGAAACGAGGAATCAGGTTAATAAGTGTTGTTTTACCTGAACCAGTCCCTCCAATGACACCGATGGTCTGACCTGGAAGGATATTGAATGACACATCAGTTAAGGCATTACCTGAATAATATGAGAATGAAACATGATCATAAGTAATAAGGTTCTGATAGTCACTTGGAGCCTCATTAATTCCCTGGACAATACCTGGTTTCTGGCTTAATACATCTGCACATCTTTTATAGGATGCACTGGCTTTATTTAAGATCACAATCACATTCGCAAAGACATACATAGAAAGTAAGATCTGGTTCATATAGTTAATAAGTGAAATGACTTCTCCCTGTGTCATACTGCCTGCATTGATTTTAAAGCCTGAGATATAGAGGATTGCGATAATCCCAAAGTTCACAATGATTGTAGTGGCTGGGTTTAAGACTGCACTGAGGTTACCGGCAATGATCTGTTCTTCTTTTTGTTGAGTAGTTGTTGATTCAAAGCGTTTCTGTTCATTTTCCTGCTGGTTAAAAGCACGGATGACTCTGACACCTGATAAGTTCTCTCTTGTGATAAGAGATACTTGATCTAGGATATGCTGGATATGAGAATACATAGGGGCTGTATGACTCATGACAAAATAAATACTGAACGCAATAAGTGGTGCAACAATCACAAAGATCAAAGCCACCTGCCAGTTGATCACAAAGCTCATAACAAGAGAACCAATAATCAAGAATGGTGATCTTGAACATAAACGAATAACCATGGCAACAGCTAACTGAATCTGATTGATATCATTGGTGATTCTTGTGATTAAAGAAGGTGTACCAATAATATCAAGATCCTGATAATCATAACGGTTGATGGCACGATACATATCTTTACGCATAAGTGTACCTACACCCTGTGATGTAAGTGATGCAAAATACTGACAGACTAGTGAACTGGCATATCCTACTGTAGATAAACCAAAGATCACAAAAGCCATCTTTGTAATATAGTTTGTATTATGTACAGCTACACCATTATCAATAATAAGGGCGACTGCCATTGGTATACATAATTCTAGAAATGCTTCTATGAGTTTAAATATGAAGCCTGAAATGGTCTGCCATTTATAAGGCTTTAAATATTTCATTAAATACATGTTTTTCCCTCCCTGTCCTTGCAACATTATAATCCTGTTTTATACTATATGTATAATATATATTTTATATAGAATCTATAGGAGATACATATGGAACTGAAACAGATGAAATATTTTAAGACAATTGTAGAAGAAGGGACTATAACACAAGCTGCACGTGTATTACATATTTCACAGCCTCCTCTTTCTATGCAGTTAAAGGCGATAGAAGAAGAACTAGATACAGTACTTATAGAAAGAGGACATAGACATATCACATTAACGCCTGCTGGGCAGTTATTTTATCGTCGATGTAATCAGATATTGAATTTATATGAACAGACAAGTAAAGAGGTGCAGGGTGCTGCCACACAGATCTTACGTTTTGGGATTACATCTTCTAATGGTTATTTGATTAATCATGATCATATGGATGTGTTTAGAAAGAAATATCCTAAATTAGATATTCATATGAAGGAAGGAACAACCTATGAAATGGTGGATGCCTTATTGGCTCATGAAATAGATATTGCGCTAGTCAGAACACCATTTGATTCTACGAATGTGAAATCATTTTTGTTTAAGCCTGAACCAATGATTGCGGTAGGACCTTCTACTCTTGTGAATGAAAAAAAGAACCATCTCATTGATTATCGAGATGATCCTGTTTTGATTCACAGACGTTATCGTCAGTTTATAGTAGATTATTGTTTAAATGAACTCCAATTCCAGCCACATATCCCTATTATTACAGATGATATACGTACTGCCTTAGTATGGGGTTCAATATTAGATCAGGTGGTTATTATACCTGAAGCGGCTATACCATATATAGACTTAAATTCACAGACCTATACTAAACTTAAAGACAAGGGTCTCTATACATCTGCAGCCTTTATCACAAGAAAAGAAGAACTATCTCCAATCATAGAAACATTTATTTCTTTAATTATTAAAGACTACAAGATTTAAACTATTCTTCTTTACCTCTAGATGATAAGAAGAAGCCTTTACTTCTTCACCATCTAAGTTACCTGGATACTGAGATTCTACATCCACTTCATCTACAATAAAGACATGAGCATGTTTGTCCTGATCAAGTGTTTCACTTACTATTTTCTTAATATACAAAGGAATGAGTCCTTTGTTAATTTGATCAAGAATCACAATATCCATAAGACCATCTTCTAATGATGCATGAGGAGCAATCTTATAAGCTCCACCATAATACTTGGCATTGGCACAGGCACATAAAGTAACAGGACCTTCATATAATAGTGTTCCATGGCTGGTCATCTTAATATGATAAAATGGATATTGGACAAAGTTTCTTAGAATAGAATATTCATATTGATGTCCTTTAAACATCTTAGGAATCTTCACATCATCATGAACATGATTCGCAATCACACTATCACAGCCAAAACAGGCATTATTAATAAAATAACGATTATTCATTAACACTGTATCAATAGGAATTGTTTTACCCTTTAAAGATGCTTTAAGTACTTCTTTAGAATCATCATTCTTAGAAATCATCTTAAAGAAGTCATTTCCTGTTCCATAAGGAATAACTACGAGTTCATGAGGTGTACCTACAAGTCCCTGAATTACCTGGTTCAACATTCCATCCCCACCAACACTATAAAAACGTGTTGGTTCTTTATAATGTTTAATAATCTTCTTAGCGTGATCAGGATAAGTACTCATAAATATATCATAATCATAACCCTGCATCACTTCTCTAATTGTTTCTATAAACGGATGATGATCATAATCATCATCCACTGGTTTAAGTAAAAATATGTGTCTCATTATAGTTCTCCAAAAAAAGACTGGATCAGTATCCAGTCTAGATCATATCAATAGTTTCTAGCCACTCTTTAACGCCTTTGACATCAGAAAATGCCTTTGCGCGCTTAAAGTTCGCATTTGGTATCATCTTATTAAAGTGAGCAACGCTCTTCCTGCTGGAATATTTCACATGGCCACGCCAGTTCTTTTCACTTGTACACATAGGTACAATTGTTTTACCTGATAAGTCATAATCCATACAGAATGAATCAATAATTAAAGGTTCATCCTTTTCCCAGCATGGATAAATAAGATACACTGTCTTGTATTGATCAATATCATCAATCTGATTTGTAAGAGTAGGTAATGTATCTAATACATGTTTATTCTTATAATCATGTTTATTTTCTTTAAGTGCTTTTGCGTAAGCTTCTCTTTCTTTTCTATGTTCTTTAATTCTTTCTTTAAAGTCTGTAGAGTATTTCTTAGAAGTCTGTAAACAAAGTAAGTCCCCTTCTGTATATGACTGTACTTGTTTAGCAAGTTTACGTTCTTCTCCATTGAATGAATAATACACAATTAATGTATCACTGAGACCACCTGTAATAGTTAAGGGGGCATCACTTTCTGAATATTTGGTATTATAAGTACATCCTGATAATGTGATCAACATCAAACATAAGAATGTAATGATTGATTTTTTCATAAAAAATCCTCCTCGGACACCATTATAACATATTTCTTAGAAAAAAATAATGAGTTCACAATGTGTTCATAGATAAAAAGCATAATAGTACCTGTAAAGAGAAAGCAACTCCCTATAATAATTAAAGTTTCTTTTTACCAAGAGTGATCCCTAAAATAATTTCCAAACTCCCTTCAAAATAACTCTTGAAATAAACAACGATCAGGCTTCCCTTCCTGATCGTTTTGTTTTATTTCAGTTTTAGATATTCTTCTTCATCCACTGCTTCAAGCCACTGGTTTGAAGCATTTTTATTTGGGACGCTTTCTGCAATATGTACAAAATAACTTTCTGGTGCTGCACCATGATTAATCTGCTGTTACGACTAGATACGCATTAGAGATGTCTCCATCCAAATGCTGTTCTAGCAAGGGATTTTTCCCTTGAACACATCATTTATGATATATGGTGGCACTTTTCGTCCCCAAACAGTGAAAGTGAGGGGCACTTTCTGCCCCCACTCAGGAAATGTTGCTAAAATACTGTTTAGATTTATCATACATACAAAATGGAAGTTATCTATTTCTCCTCTTCGTTAAGACCTAGTTCATTACATATTACTTGCTATCCCTGATACCTTATTCTTTCTACCAACGTTTCCTTTTTCAGATTACTGCTTAAAACACAGGAAAGCACAATTTGTAGAATACCAACCAGAAGAATCATAACAAGAATCGGGATAAGAGGAACGTGATAAACGTTCATTCCAAAAATCCCATTATGCTTCGCATAGGAAAACAGTGCATAGCCAAGGGGCAGACCGGCAGCAAGTGCGACGCAGATGGTGCCAACCGTAAAAATCAAGCCCTGTATTTGTAAGCACAGATTCAACTGCTTATTGGTCATGCCTACCGCTTGCAGCACACCGTATTCCTGCTTCTTCGTGGTGATATTGATGATCATGGTGTTTGCCAGATTCATAAACCCAATGAGACCGACAATTGCCATGAACAGATAGCAGCCAAGCTTCATCATACGGCTTGCGTATTCTGCAGATTGTAACTGTGCATGATAGGTATCCATTTTTATATGCGAAGTATTAGAAATCAAAGTATTCAGACTCTGTTCCACAGATGCAACATCTTTTTTATCACAGTCCACCCACAGATAGCCATAGGCTGTTCCCCTCGGATTCATGGAACGGTATACTTCTTCCGGAATGACCAGATAAGTGTCCGCGCTTACAAAGGAGCCTGCGATTTTTCCATGATAGGTATAGGTTCCGCTTCCGTTATCAAAGTTGAATGTAATCGGTGCACCCGCAGAATACCCGTCAGCTTCCATCCACATGGACCAGCCAAAGAAAACATCCCCGTTTTTGACAGCCTGTGCATAGTCCATGGAACCGATATCGCCATCCCCGCGCATCATTTCAAAATCCTCTTGATTTACGATTGCAACCGGAAATTTTGTTCCGTTCAGATCTGCAGAGACGATTTCTCTCGTCAGTACATCCGTTACACCGGGGATGGATTTGATTTCTTTAATCAAAGAATCATTCAGTGGGTTGTTCTGTAGGATTGTGTCCAGATTATTCTCCGAATAGGCTTCATCATAATTCTGGGAATAATCCAGCTGCAACTCAAATTGTCCATGGTTGATTGCAATCCGCGCCTCGTGCTCCGTGTCAATATTCCCAACATAATTAGAGATAATTACAAACAATACACAGGAAAGCCCCATGGTAAGAATCGTAGCAATGGTTCTTTTCGGATTGCCTGTCACATTTGCCATTGCCATGGAGAAAACGGTGACATCTTTTCTGCCTTTTCGTCTGCCCTGTTTTTGCGTTTTGGAGCCGTCAAGATACCGTGTCGCTTCGATGGGTGAAATCCGGGAAACAATTTTCATGGGTTTGCGCAGAGCCAAAACGACCGTAAGAAACGATACAAAAATGCAGATGAGCATAATTGTCAGTGAAAACAGAGGCACCTGATGGTTCTTGATTCCGGACGATACCAGATTTCCCTGCTCCACCAGCCAGTTGAAGCTGACTTTTGCAATCAGGAAACCAAACAGCAGCCCCAGCGGTATCGAAGGAACCGCCAGAAGAATGCCCTCACGAAAGATCAACTGCTTCATCTGCTTTCTGGTTGCACCCAGCGCCTTGATTTTTCCGTACTCCTGAACCTTCTGGGCGATCCCGACCTGGAAGATATTATAAATGACCACAACGGAAAACAGCACGATTCCGAGGATCAGGGTTCCACAAACCACAATCATTTCATAGCTCGGCTGCAATACCCACTGCAGGTAGAGGTCATTGATGATCACGTTTTTCTGGTCAATGCCGCAGGAATCCGCGATTTCTTTTATAACAGGCGCAACATTATTCATAGATACATTTGCAGAATCGCTCAAGGTAAAATAGATATTATATTGCCTGTCACCCTCCGCAACACGCTCATTATAAAAATCCTGCGAACCGAATACAACATAGGAAGCCTCGATGGTATATTCATCCCGGTCATATAAAATCCCGCTGACAGTAAATTCCACCGGTGCGTATTCCGACTGCATGCCGGAACGGTACTCCAATGTTACGGTGTCTCCGACCTTTACATCATGGTATCCCACTGCATCAAAGAAAGCGCGTCCTGCGGCAATTTCCTGCGCCTTTTCCGGATAGGTACCTTCCTTCAACACATATTCCTGATTATAGGGAAGCATTTTCCTGACCGTTTCATCCGCACTGACAAAGCCGCCATTTTCATTTCCTTTCAGGATGCCCTCCGTACACATGATGCCGATATCAGATATCTCAGCTCTGCGTTCCACTTCTTTTAATTGCGTACCATCTGCGGCGATAAACAGGCCGTAGTTGCTTCCGTATGAGCTTGCAGCCTGATCCTTCTGTAAGAGGATCAGTCCATTTCCAATTGTACTGATAATGACCAGAAGCATGGTAGTCAGGCAAATCGCCGTCATAATGAGGACACTTCTTGTCCGATTTCTTTTGTCGTTGCTGAATGCAATTTTGCTGATCGTCCTCAATTGAAATCCACCACCTGTCCATCCTCGATGACTAAAATACGGTCAGCAACCTGCGCGATCTCATCATCATGGGTAATCATTACAATCGTCTGTCCATATTTTTTTGCGCTCATTTTCAGCAGCGCGATCACCTCGTCACTTGTCTTGGAATCAAGATTTCCGGTTGGCTCGTCCGCAAACAAAATCTCCGGTCTGTTTACCAAGGCTCTTGCAATCGCAACGCGCTGCTGCTGTCCTCCGGAGAGGGTATTCGGAAGATTATGAATCCGGTGTTCAAGACCCAGTGTGGTGATAATATCATTGACATAAGCTTTATCCACTTTTTTTCCGTCAAGCCCCAACGGAAGAACGATATTTTCCCACACATTGATGGAGGATACCAGATTGAATGCCTGAAATACAAATCCGATCTTTCTTCTCCGGAAAACGGCAAGCTGATCCTCCTTCATGGAATACAGGTCCTTGTCAGACAAGATCACGCTGCCGCTGGTTGGTGTATCCAGCCCGCCCAGCATATGCAGCAGGGTACTTTTTCCGGAGCCGGATTTTCCGACAATGGCGACAAATTCTCCCTGTTGAATCTGGATATTCACATGATTGACGGCTTTGACCTGATTTTCCCCCGTCCCATAAAATTTGCAAAGCTGATTCGTTTCTAATATCACGCCCACTCCAATGGCCTCCTTTTCTTATTTACCAGCATTGTATCAAAGGAACCTTTCATTTCACTTTCAAAAAGAGAGCAGAAGTCTTACAGATTTGAAAGACTTCTGCTCATCATCTCTACGAAAGTCCATTCTCCGGCAGCTGAATCAAAAAGGTACTTCCTTTTCTGACTTTGCCGGAGGCTACCGTGATTGTCCCACCATGCTGCTCAATAATCTGTCTGGACAGATACAGACCGATGCCAGTTCCGCTCTTTTCGCGGACTTCCGGCGCAGTCCCTCTGTAAAACCGCTGGAATATTTTATGGTATTCACTCTGCGGGATTCCGATTCCCTGATCCTCGATCTCAATTCTCACAAAGCCGGTTCTTTTTTGTAGACGGATCGTGATTTTTGAATGTTCTGGGCTGTATTTGATGGCATTGTCCAAAACGTTAATGATTGCTTCTCCAAGCCAACGTTTATCCTGCATGAGTGCACAATGCTCCAGTGATTCGTTGCAGTCGAAAATAAGTTCTATCCCTTTCTCCGCTGCCTTTGGATACGTTCGGTTTACTGCGGAGATGATCGTATCCATAATGGGAAGTGTTTTCTGATCAAGCTGAATCAAACCTGTCTCCAGTTTGGATATTTCCAGCAGAGACTGCAACAATGTTTCCAATCCGTCCAATGCACTCCGGCAGCGGATGCGAAATTCCTGTTGCTCCGTCTCACTCAGATTGTTCCGCAGCAATATGCTAAAGCAGGTATCCAAGGCTGCAACCGGGGTTTTCAGCTGATGGGAAATGTCGGATACCATTTCCTTTGTGCTTTCCTTCTCCGCTCTGGCTTCCTCTTGCAGCAGCTGGATATGATGTCCGATTGCTTCAAGCTGAAATTTCAGTCTTTCCTGCCCGACATGATCTTCTGTGTCCGGCACTACCTCAAAGTGATTTTCCCGAAATGCAATCAGGATTTGCTCTAGCTGCTCCAATCGTTTCCGACTTTCTTTCGCCTCAGCTTTCTTCCGGTAAAACAGGAACGTTAGCAAAGACAGACATAGCACTGCACTTGTACAGCCGGTTATCATGATATTCTGCCGGAAGCGCACATAAAACGAAGTCCCTTTGTTTTCCCAGTACCCGTATTGCTCTAATAATTGCTTACCTTGTTCATTGGCTTGATGGTCGTTTCCTTTCAGCCATCCTGCGGCAACATCCATGCCGGTGGTCTCTGCGCCCGCCGCAACTTCTGTCAGGATATCCATTTTACATTGATAATCCTGATAATATAAATAGGTGGTAAAGCAGTTCAATACCGCAAAAAAGAGTAGAACCGGCAGCACCAGTGACAAGGCATCAACCCACTTTTTACGATGTCGTTTCGTCACTGACTTACCTCCTGATTCCATATATACCCAAGACCTCTGATATTCTTTATATAGACCGGTGCAGCCGGATTGTCTTCGATTTTCTCACGGAGTCTTCTGATATTGACAGCGATTGTATTTTCATCCACAAAATCCCCTTCCAGATCAAACACATTTTCCAATATTTGTGTTTTTGAAAGAATCTGTTTCGGATTCTGAAGAAAAAAAGTCAGCATTTTCAACTCCGTTTTTGTCAGACTGATTTCACGACTCTTTATCAGGACTTTCATTTCTCCTGCGATAAATACGATATCTCCCGAAATCATCTTTCCGGCTTCCGTTTTCTCCTGTCTGCGGCGGAAATGTGCTTCTATTTTCAAAAGAAGTACCGAAAGACTAAACGGCTTTGTAATATAATCATCTGCCCCTGCTTCATATCCCATGACCTGATCCATCTCCTGATCTAGTGCTGTAAGACAAATAATGTATGTATTATAATTGCATCTCATCCACCTTACAAATTCCAGTCCATTCCCATCCGGAAGATTCACATCACAAATGGTAACATCCACATTATTATCACTTGCAATTCTTTTCGCTTTTTTCACTGATTCTGCTGAAAAAACCTCATATCCGGATTTTTTCAGTGAGAATGTAATTCCACGATTTAAATTTTCATCATCTTCAACCACGAGTATACCTGGCATAGCATATGCACCTCTCTTTATTAACTATCCAGAATAGAAATTAGCTTTTGTTCGTCTTCCGCATCCAAGACATAGTGACATGCTCCCGCCACTTAAATCTTACAGATTTTGAAGTGGGAGCTTCCTGCTCAATTGCCCTTCAGGGCAAAGCTAAAACAGGCTATCCCCGCGTGTCCCGCGGTTCTTTTTTATCCGGTTACGGATCTTTTCTGTGCTATTATGCACATTTTTTATATATTCTTTTTCCTTCTTCCAGAATATTGACCGCCGCATTCACATCCCGGTCCATCCGGTTTCCACATTCGCACAGGTATGTCCGTTCTGATAATGCCAGCTCTTTCTTCTTATGTCCGCATACGCTGCATATCTTACTGGATGCAAAATATCTGTCTACTTTTATCAGATATTTTCCACGTTCTTCCAGCTTATATCCAAGCATGGAAAGGAACTGACCGTATCCGTTATCCTGTATCCCTTTTCCGAAATGCAGGCCTCCGGCTATCCCCTTCAGGTTCAGATCCTCCACACATACTGCGTCATAGTCTTCTGCAAGGCTGTGGCTGAGCTTATGCTGGAAATCCTTCCTCTGGTTCTTTATCTTTTCATGATATAAAGCAACCTTTTTCTTCTGTTTCTGATAGTTACGGCTGCCCTTTTCACATCTGGAAAGCTTTCTCTGTTCCCGGGCAAGTTTTTTCTCTGCATTCCGGTAAAACATGGGATATCCGGCTCTTTCACCGGTAGAAAATACACACATTCCATGCATGGCAAAATCGATCCCCAGAAATTTTTCCGCCTGTCTTTTCTCCGCTGTTTGGTTTTCACAGTCGAACAGCAGACTGGCAAAATATTTTCCGGACGGTTCCCTGCTCACAGTCACTGATTTCAACTTCCATCCCTCCGGGATCATACGGTGGAGTTTTATTTTTACCGGCTGCATCTTTGGCAGTTTCAGGAACCTGTCCTGCAGACAGATATTCCCATTTACCATATTCGTTGTATAGGATTTCCGCGAATGTTTTTTTGATTTATAATGCGGAAATCCCACTCCCGGTTCCCGGAAAAATTTCCGGAAAGCCCCTTCCAGATTTAACTGTACATTCGCCAGCGCAAGAGAATCCACCTCTTTCAGCCATGGATATTCTTTTTTATATCCGGCCGGCGTATTTTTCAGCATCTTTTTTTCTTCCTGATAATAACGGATCTTATCCGCAAGCATCCGGTTATAGAGAAAACGACTGCAGCCGATTGTCTTCTCTATCTGGGTTATCTGTTCTTTATTTGAATAGATCCTTATTTTTACTGCCCGGTTTATCTTTCTCACCCTGACTCTCTATATACTGATGGATTGTTTCAACAGGTGCTATATTTCAAAGATTTCTTTTGCTCTCTCTGACATCTTATCGTCCAGCATCTTTCTGCTATATTTCATAACCATGATCAGCTAAAAACACTGAATGAGAATTATTATGTACACTCACTTATTGCTTATTTCGACCGTCCAATTTTCAAGAGCATATTGTTCTTTTTCTATTATAATATATTTATTATATCAGAACAAGTGTTTTTGCGATTTTTTATGAATTTGAGCAGACATGCTCGAATGTGCAATTC
>OIYQ01000064.1_pt1 | contig 40816 bp, 28 predicted proteins | sample 1588311 | NCBI WGS metagenome assembly OIYQ01 (sample SAMN03283244) | human gut metagenome | biome: human-associated habitat; material: feces | host: Homo sapiens | place: Peru | collected 2012
ATCGTCCCATCCCTCAAAGAACCATGGTTCGCCATGACGTATGAAGGCGAGGGCATACAGGCTTTTCTCCTTCAGCTTGAAGTCGGTGCTTTGGGCGCTCTCGTCGAGCAGGCTCATGGCCTTGGCCACGAAGTCGGCCGTGCCAGCCATGACGCTGTCCTGCATCACGCTCACTCCATACTGCGTCAGCCACCAGCAGTCGCCCTCCCAGCTGCCCTGATACCACATCGAGGCAAGCTCGTAGGCCTTGCGCATGCGCTCCTCGGAAGGCTTCATGAGCGAGTATTGGCTCAAGAGGTTCAGCATGTCGCGGCAATAGCTCAGCTTCTTGTTCTCTTGAAGCTTTGGCAGGACGGCCCGTTGCTCTTCCGTCAGGTATTCGGGTTGCGCCACGGCCTGCTTGCCCATCCAGCGCTCCTTGGCATAGCTGCGTTGCGCGGCATAGGGCGCTATGTTCTGGTTGTTGAGAAACGCCACGCTCACCTTCTCAAGGAAAGACACGGCGTCGGCAAAGCGCGCTTGGGCGAGGAGGCGCGTGCCAATGATGTCGTTGTAGAAGTCGGGCTCGCGGTAGGCGCGTCGCCAAGCCCAGCTCTCAAGCGAGTCGGACGGTTGCTTGGCAAGGTATTTGACGTAAGCCTTGAGGTCGTCGGTCGTGGCGTTGTTGAGCGCGTCGAAATAGGTGCCTTGATAATACCACCTGGGGTCGCCGTCGTTCATGCCGCTCAGCAACACGAGCGCGGCACTGGCACGTCCCTCCTTGGCGCACATTGGCACGAGCCCATTGTAGACCATGCGCTCCTGCACGTCGCGATAGTGGTCGGTGTCGTAGAGCGTGGTGCTCTTGCGATCCTCAGCCGACTTCATGTCGAGCCATTTCATCTCCCCTGCCAGCCATTTGTCGAAAGACGCGTCGCGGCGCGGCGCGGCAAAGATGGAGTTGGCGGCGTAGATGGCGCGCGCGTTGTCCTTCATGCGCTGCGTGCCGGCAAGCGACATGGCCTTCGCGAGGTCGGCCTTCGCCTTGTCGTAGAGGCCCATTTGGTGTTCCATGCAGCCTATAGCCGCCTGCCAAAGGCATGGCACGCCAGTCTTGCCTTCAGCCACCACGCCCCTGGCAAACGAGATGAAGCGGTTGGCCTCAGCCGTGGTGATGTTCTTGGCGTCTATCTCCTTCATCCACTCGTCGAGGTCGGCCTTGGTCTCATTGCCCGTGGCGAAAGGCATGTGGCGCGCGCCATAGACGTCCATCGTCTCCTGCACGTTGTTCACGAAGTCCTGCACGAGGTAAGCGAGCGTGGCCGAGTTGGGGTTTGCGGCATACACCTTCTGTATGCCGGCGAGGTTGCGATAGCCCCGCACACAGTATTTCAGGCTCTGGTAGTCCTCTTGCTCGGCATAGACCTCTATCGCCTGGCTCTTCTTGCCCGTGCGCCACAGGCATCCGGCATAGATGTTGCGCGCCATGTCGCGATACACGCTCGGCTGCATCCGCTTGCCGGTGGCGTTCCAGAAGTTCACGCCCTCCTGGTACCGCTTCAGGCCGAGAAGCGCGCGCATGCGCATGAGGTCGTACTGGGCACGCAGGCGTTTGCCCTGATAGGCCTTGGATGCCTGCAACAGGTTGTTGAGCGTTGCCGCGCGGTTGGCCAACTGCTGCTTCGTGGGATAGTCCCACGCGTTGAAGTTGACGCAGTTGTCGAGATAGCTGTTTAGCCTGCGGCAGTAGGTCTGCATCTCCACGTCTTTCTGCTTCTTGGCCTTGTTCATCACCTCCTCTCGGCCGCCCCACCTGTAGCTCGGCATGTCGGCGTTGCCGACATAGCGTTGCCAGAACTTCTCGGTGGCATCGGTGAAACGATCACCCATGAGCGAGCGGTTGAACACGGAAAAGAGATAACTGTTGTGACGCGGGGCTTCCGACACGCACGCGTGGGCGGTGGTGGCGGCAAGCAGCATCAGGGTCAGGCTACTCGTAAATTTTCTTAAAGTTATCATTGGTAAATCGTTTTATGTTCTTATCGTTCAAGTCGTAGAGTATTATCTCGCCGTTGGCGTCATTCCTCGCGTCGTCTACCGCGTGCTTCGCCCGGAGTATGTCGTCCAACTCCGGCTGCCTCACGGCAACGCTGTCGCCCGGCAACACGGGCAAGTCGTCGTCACCGTGCATTATGCCCACGTATTTGCCGCCCCGGAAGAGCACGTGCCAGGCGAAAAGGGGATAAGCCGTGGAGAGGGACATGCCATAGCCGCGAAGATAACGCATGTAGGGCATCACGTCCTTGATGTCGAGGATGGGTTTGCGCACGGCAAGCTTGGTCACGTCGCCCGTGTTGTACATCATCAGCACGCCGTGGTCGGCAGGCGGCGCGGGTTGCGAGAGCTGGTGCAGGCGTATGGTGACCGACAGCTTCATGCCACGGTCGTGGCACATCGCGCGAAGCCTCTCAAGAAAGGCGAAGAAGGCCTCGCGCGTGGTCATGGTCCAGTCGCAATCTATCTGCAACTCCCTGGCAGCGAGCAATGAGTTGGTCTCGTTCATCTGGCTCACGCGCCTCACTATCTTCTCCGCCAGCCCATCGTGTGGCTGGCCCATGCAGTCGTTTACGATGAAGACCACGGGCACCACCTCCACCGTCTTGGGGAAAGCGCCCTCAAAGGCCAGGGTGGCGTTGGGCTTCGGCCCGTCGTCGCCTGGCACCACGTCGAAATAGCGGCAATAGACCTTCCCTATCCCATGGCGCACGAGGAAGGCGCGTTCGGCGGCACCGACGCGCAGCGTGGTCTGCCAATAGTAGACAGACCGCCTTGGCTCGTCGTGCCCACAAGAGGCTAACAAGGCCATGACAAGCAAGAACCATAGGCTTGACTTTAATATCGTTTCACGCCATTGCATGATTCACATAAATATACAACGTTATCTTGTGCAAAGATATAGATAATAAAACATATACTACCCCATAAAGGAAAAAAGATTGCATCGTTCCTACTACTGTGCGGTGAAACACAGCATCCACTATAAACTATGCGCAAGCGAACCGTATACAAATCGAAAAAATCACTTCACTTTATTTGAATAGTCATATTCATATGGCAAAAATAAGATAAAATCCTCAGATTAAAGACTCTTTCGTAGTATAATTGATCGTTCTATTTCCATTTTAACATTTTCAGACGAAGGATTGCCAAACAAGCTAACTTTCAGCAAGAAGAACATCTTATTATAGCCTAAACCAACAATGCAGGAATGGCATTTTTATTGTTTTCCCATGACATTAAACAAAGATAAAGCGTGCGTCTTCACAATCTGAAAACACACGCTTTATCATGGAAGTAGAACCCTCTCACGCTGATAGCAAGACTCAATTACCAAGGAATGTCAATACAAGGAATTGGCCTGCGCATAATGAGAGTGCTTGAAACTGTTTCGCAAGTTTTTATCATTTCATTTTCATTCCCATCTCATACATCAGGAAGCCGTAGATGTCGGCATTTTCTTCCATCTGCTTGCTCAGTGGTTTGCCACCACCATGACCTGCCTTCGAGTCGATGCGGATGAGCACAGGGGCATTGCCGCCTTGGCACTCCTGGAGGGTCGCAGCAAACTTGAAGCTGTGGGCTGGAACCACACGGTCGTCGTGGTCGGCGGTGGTTACCATTGTGGCTGGGTAATGTACGCCCTTCTTGATGTTGTGCAGAGGAGAATAGCCCTTCAAATATTCGAACATCTCCTTGCTGTCGGCACTCGTGCCATAGTCAGGAGCCCAGTTCCAACCGATGGTGAACTTGTGGTAGCGCAACATATCCATCACGCCCACCTCTGGGATGCAAACCTTGAAGAGGTCTGGGCGCTGGGTCATGCAGGCACCTACGAGCAAGCCTCCGTTGCTTCCGCCGAGAATGGCGAGGTGATTCTTGTCGGTATATCGGTTGTTGATGAGCCATTCGCCAGCCGAGATGAAGTCATCGAACACATTCTGCTTCTGCATCTTGGTACCAGCCAAGTGCCAGTCTTCGCCATACTCGCCTCCACCACGGAGCACTACGTAGGCATAGATGCCACCATTCTCCAGGAAAGGCATGCGCATCGCAGAGAACGATGGAGGATAGGTTACGTTGAATCCACCATATCCATACATCAAGACAGGGTTCTTGCCTTTCTTCTTCATACCCTTCTTATAAGTCAGGAAGATAGGGATGCGAGTGCCGTCCTTCGAGGTATAGAAAGCCATCTCTGAGGTATAGTCGCTCAACTTAAAGTTGACCTTCGGCTGACTGTAGATGCTGCTCTTGCCCGATGTCAAGTCCATCTGGTAGATGGTAGTAGGCACGGTATAGGAGGTATAGCTATAGAAGAGTTCCTTGCGCTCTCGCTTGCCGCTGAAGCTGGCGCTTCCTACGCCAGGCAATTTGATTTCGGAGAGTTTTTCACCTTTTATATTATATAGGTAAGCGTGGCTGCAATTATCCTTGGTGTAGGTGAGCACCATCTTGTCGCCGTCCACGAAGGTCACGTCCTCCAGCACGGCATCCTGTTCTGGGATGAGTTCCTTCCAGTCATGATAGCCCGGTTTCTTGAGGTTTGCCACCATCAGGCGATACTTCTGTGCGCCAGCATTGGTGAGCATGTAGATGTCGTCGCCGATGATTTCCACAGGCGAATAGGTCTTCGAACAATCGCCCGTCATCTGGATGAACTGGGAGTTTGGCTGGCGGAGGTCACGCACGAAGAGGTTGATGCCCTGGTCCATGCCCGACTCGGTGAGGAACATCATCGTCTCTTCCTTGTTTACGCCCACGCCATAGAAGCGGAGCGGATTGGCTGGGTTCTGATAGAAGAGCTGGTCTTGGCTCTGAGGTGTACCCATCTTGTGGTAATATACCTTCTGGATTTCGTTCTTCGCCGAAGTTTCCTTGCCCTTCTCTGGTGCATCGTAGGCGCTGTAATAAAAACCATCGCCCTGCCAGTCGGCGCCCGTGAACTTCGCCCAAACGATATGGTCGGGGAGGAGCTTCTGGGTCTTCACGTCCATCACGTAGATCTCTTCCCAGTCGCTTCCGCTTCGGGAGATGGTGTAGGCGAGATACTTGCCGTCATTGGAGAAGGAGATGCCTTTGAGGGCTACGGTTCCGTCGTCGCTCAACTTGTTTGGGTCGAGGAACACGCGAGCTTCGCCTCCGAGCTTGTCCATCTGGTAGAGCACAGCTTGGTTCTGCAGACCGTTGTTCTTATAGACATACCACTTTCCGTTCTTCTCGAAAGGGGTATAGACCTTCTCGTAGTTAGCCACCTGCTTGAGGCGTTTCAGATACTTGTTGCGCTGAGGTATCTTGGCGAGGTAAGCGTCGGTTACGGCGTTCTCTGCCTTTACCCAAGCCGCAGTTGCCGCACAGGTATCGTCTTCGAGCGGGCGGAATGGATCCGCTACTTTTACGCCGAAGTATTCGTCCACCGTATTGTCCTTAGGAGCGGCAGGATACTTCAAGTTTTGTCCCATCATGGTAGTGGGGCTCATCATAGTCATGGCGGAAACTGCCAACACTGATGATAAAAGGATTTTATTCACTATCTTACATTTATTTATTAACGGTTCGCTTTACATGCTTTACGATTCTCTCTTCGTAAGACCTCTCGCGTGAGAAGTTGCATTATGCATGCAAAAGTAAGAAAAATATTTTATATTTGCCATTATCCGAAAAACATCGTGTATCTTTGTATAAGATAAGCTGCATCTCAGCATAAAATTCAAGCAAGCTTGATTTTCTGCGTTCGATTTGCATTATCTTTGTATAAGATAAAAGAAATATTGTTATGGCAATAAGCAACAAGATAGAGTTCGGGTTTGCCGAGAGTCCTTTCGGCAGCATCATCGTGGCGCGCACATGGGACGGCGTGTGCGACCTGCAGTTTTTAGAATACAACCGGCTGGAGACCATCCATGAACTGGCAAAACGATGGGGACAGTACACGCCCACCACGCAAAGCAACGTCATGGCCAACACGGTTGAGCGCGTCATCTTCGAAGGACTGAACCACCCCGTGAACCTTGACGTGAAAGGCACCGAGTTTCAACTGAAGGTGTGGGCCGAACTGCGCAAGATTCCTTTCGGCACCACGGTGAGCTACCAGGAAGTGGCAGAGCGGATTGGCGAGCCCAAGGCCGTGAGGGCCGTGGCCACGGCGATAGCGCAAAACCCCGTGGCCATGCTCATACCGTGCCACCGCGTAATACATTCAGACGGGACGATTGGCGAATATCACTGGGGACGCGACTTGAAAAGACAACTCATAGAATGGGAGAAGAGCAAGGCAAAATGAGCCTGATAGCACAGGGGCTCTACGACAACGTGCTTGCCATAGTGGGCAACAAGAAGCTCACGGTCACCTCGCGCCTGAAACTCTTGCACGAGACATTGGTCGTGACGTGCGCCCAAGCGTTGAAAGACACGAGGTACGGATTTGGAGACCTCAACTCGCAACTGGAGAGCGTGATGCGGCTTTTCAATATCCACGGCGACGAGGCCGACGCGCTCAGGCAGGCAAGGCGCGACAGCAACCGCAGCCACTTCGACGGCGATACGGACGAAGACAAGTCGGCACTGCTCTACGACGCGGCTGCCGTGGCGAGGCTCATCAGCCGCGTGCTGAAAAGCGCGATGCCGGAGACGCTCACCTCGCTATTGCCTCACGACATGAGACCTGCCAAGGAACGCATAAGGCAAAACTCTCCCGACAAGCGATGCATCGTGAGGTCGTTTGACGAGCAAACAATACAGGTGGTGGTCGACGAGGACGGCGAAGGCAAGGAGATGACCGTGTATTACACACGCCAGACGCAGTACGCGCGCATGGAGTATCTCCACGACATTCTCAAGCCGGGCATGCACCTGAACCTTCTCGGTTGCCAGACCGACTGCGACACCATCACGCCAAGGCTCATCATCGTGGAGCCCGACTGCCTGATGGACATATCCGTGATAGCGTCGTGCTTCGAGGATTACGGGCACCACCCGCTAATGTATCTGCTCAAACGCATTAAGGAACGCGCCAACACGCAAGCCATTCTCTTGGGAAACTATGCCGGGGCGTGCCTCGACGACATAATAAACGACAAGAAATTCTCGGCGACCAAGACCCTCGTCAAGAACTTTCGCGACAAGGCCCTCGAATACACGAGCTGTCCCGACTTCGACGCGACAAAGTTCAAGGAAGACGCGGCGCGGCAAGCGCGAAACATCATAAGCATAGTGGAAGAGCTGCGCCGGCACTACGACATGAAGAAGGCCATACTTGAACCAACGTTCGTATGCGAGAAGCTCGGGCTGCAAGGACGCGTTGACTTGATGACCACCGACTTGCGCCTACTGGTGGAGCAAAAGTCGGGACGCAACACCTTCCTGGAGCGCGGCTTGGCAAACAGCCAAGGCGCGAAAGTGGTGGAGAAGCACTACGTGCAGGTGCTGCTCTATTTCGGCATACTATACTACAACTTCGGCGTGCAGCACTCCGACATACGATTGCTCTACTCCAAATACCCGTTGCCCGGCGGTCTCATTGGCGTGACATCACTAATGAAACTTGTCTACGAGGCCATGCGCTTCCGCAACGAGGCCATGGCGCTGGAGTTTGACATAGCCGAGAACGGCATGGATAAAATCCTGCCGCAGATTACCGAGCAAACGCTCAACGTGGCCCACGCGGGCGGTTTTTTCTACGACAAATACCTCAGACCGCAACTGCTGTCCTTGATAGCGCCACTTCACGCGCTCACACCATTGGAGCACGACTACTTCTGCCGAATGACGCAATTCGTGATTAGGGAGAACATCATGTCGCGAGTGGGCGTGGTGGAAGGCACGGGCAGTTGCGTGGCAAACCTGTGGAACATGCCCTTGGCCGAAAAGAAGGAAACGGGAAACATCTTCACCGGCCTCACCAATCCCAAGGCGATAGACGACAATGGGCAAGAGACCGACGACGGGCAAGGCGGCGTTTGCGACACGCTCGCGCTTACGGTGCCAGACCAAGGCGAGGACTTCCTGCCAAACTTCCGCCGTGGCGACATGATTTACCTCTACGCTTACGACAACTCCAAGGAACCCGACGCGCGGAAGGCGATATTGCTAAAGGCTGGAATAGAGCAGCTCCACACTGGCAAAGTGGTGGTCAGGCTCATGAACCCATTGGCCAAGACTTATCTGAAGCAGAACAAGGACAAGGTGTGGTGCATAGAGCACGGCAGCAGCGACGTGGGCGGGGGCGCGGCGCTGAGCTCCATCTATCAATTGATTACGGCACCGAAAGACCGCAAGGACTTGCTGCTCGGGCAACGCGAGCCGCAAGCCGACAAGAGCCTCACGCTGTCGAGAAGCTACGACGGCAACATCGACGACATAATATTAAGTGCAAAGCAAGCAAGCGACTTTTTCCTGCTCGTGGGACCTCCGGGAACGGGAAAGACATCCATGGCGCTGCAGTTCATGGTAAGGGAAGCTCTCACGGAGCTTGACAAGGAGAATGAGGGCAAGGCGTTGTTGCTCATGGCTTACACCAACCGCGCCGTGGACGAGATTTGCGGCATGTTGGCCGACAATTGCATCGACTTCCTGAGGATAGGCAGCGAACTGTCGTGCGCCGAGGGCTTCACGCCTCATCTCTTGCAAAACAGGGTAGGAGAAAAGCCGTCGCTCGCTGGCATGAAGCTGCTCATAGAAAGCGCCAAGGTCATAGTTGGCACCACGTCGATGATGCAGTCGAGAGCTTACTTATTCTCTATCAAGCATTTCTCGCTTGCCATCGTGGACGAGGCTTCGCAGATATTGGAGCCTAACATCATCGGCCTGTTGGCAAGCCACCGCGCCTCGGACGCGTCGCTTGGATGCCAATGCAATATCGACAAGTTCATTCTCATCGGCGACTACAAGCAGCTGCCAGCCGTGGTGCAACAGGGCGATGGCGACAGCGCGGTAAGAAGCAAGCCGCTGCTCGACATAGGGCTTGCCGACTGCAAGAGCTCACTCTTCGAACGGCTTATACGGCAAGAGCTCATGGCCAAGCGTGCCGACTTCATTGGCACGCTACGCCGCCAGGGACGCATGCACCCCGACATAGCTGAGTTTCCCAACCGTGAGTTTTACTCGCGTGAGCGTCTCAGCTGCGTGCCGTTGCCTCACCAACAAGCCAAGGAGATTGATTACGCATTGCCATCGCAAGACGGCATCGACGACCTATTGAAGGGCCACCGGATGATTTTCATAGCGTCGAGAGACTGCCGGCAGCCTGAGATTTCCGACAAGGTGAACGCCGACGAGGCGCGTATAGTATGCGACATGCTACAACGTGTGTATCGCTTCTACGGAGAGCGGTTCAACGCCGACAAGACCGTGGGCGTGATAGTGCCTTATCGCAACCAAATAGCGATGATAAGGAAAGAAATAGAAAAAACCGGGATAAAGGCCCTTTACGGCATAAGCATCGACACCGTTGAGCGATACCAAGGCTCGCAAAGGGACGTGATAATTTATTCCTTCACCATACAGCAAGCCCATCAGCTCGACTTCCTCACTGCCAACACCTTCACCGAAGACGGACATGAGATAGACCGCAAGCTCAACGTGGCGTTGACACGGGCTCGCAAACAACTTATCCTCACGGGAAACGTGAAGACTCTGTCGGCCTCGCCACTCTTCCGAAAGCTGATGGATTATATAAAGGGAAAAGGCGGGATGGTTGAACGCGATTCATAATCCTGCAATGTGCGGCACCTTGCCGAGCTTGGGAGTGAGGCTTAGCCACTTCCCTCAAAGCAATCCCCTGTCCTTGAACTCCTCAAGAAGGGGCAACGCTATCGCCTTGGCATCGGGATGGGGCTGGCCTGTGGTGCCAAGGGCGCGAAGGTCGAAGAAATGCTTCCAGTCGGAGACGAAGGCCGTGTGGACCAGCTCGGTGGCGGTGTCGAGGGGCAACACCACTCGCGCCTCCTGCGGCTTGCGTCCCGCGGCTATGAGATTCATGTACGACTTCTCCGCGGCAATGTTGGCAAACACCCAATTGTCGAGAAGCGTGGCACTGCCGTCGGCAACCTTGCGCGCCAACTCCATAAACTGCTGACCGCTGACTTTCAACATGCCACTGCTCAGCTGGCGTGACCATTCCGACCCCGTCATCTCATGTTTCACCCACGTGGGGATGTTGATGGTTATCTCGTTGCCAAACTTCGCCTTCGAATAGTTGCAATAACGCGTGCTCTGCTCTGCCATGGAGTCGGCACGGTGACGGTTAAACTCTCGCGTTATGCCTATCTGCGTGGTGAAATGCACGGTGACACGCACAGGATGAAGCGGCAAGGGCTCACTCCAATAGGCTTCAAGGTCGTCGAGACGCTTGTTCTCGGCAAGCACGCGAAGGTTGGTGGTGACATACATCTTGCCCGAACGCTCCACACACTGCGAGAACTTGTTGGTGGCATAGAACTCCCAAGGCCGTTCACCGCCATTTCCTCTCTCATCATTCGGCTTGATATCGAACAAGAGGTAGACTGACCCATGCTCAAGCATGGCGAGGTGCTCGCTCTTGATCATGCGCTCAACAAAGGGGCGCGCCGAGTCGGCCGTGGTGTGGTCCTCGCTCTTGTAGCACACACGCCCCACGCGTTCTACCTGTTTGTAAACGCCGGATATGCCCGGCCCTTGTTGCCATATCTCGAAAGATGGATTATTGATTCGCATTGTGAAATGAAGTCCTCGTGTTTATTGTGTCATTGATTGGGTGGATAAGATAATGCAAAAATACAACTATTTTCCCGTTAACAGACGCACATCGCTGATTTTTTTGCTAATTTTGCAATAAAGAAACATGAGGCAATGGATGAGAAGACAAGCATCAAGCTGTTGAGCAGCCATGACATCAAGCCCACGAGCAACCGCATTCTCGTGGTCAAGGCGTTGGCGGCGGAAGAGTACCCGTCAACGCTGACAGAGCTTGAGACGCATTTGGTGAGCGTGGACAAGAGCGGCATATTCCGCGCCCTGACCCTGTTTCGCGAACATCATCTCGTGCACACCATAGAGGATGGCAACGGCGGAATAAGGTATGAGCTGTGCAGGAGCCAAAGCGACGACGACGAGGAAGACGAAGACCTGCACGTGCACTTCTTCTGCGAGAGATGCCACAAGATTTATTGCCTCCACGACACGCCGGTGCCGGCCATAGAATTGCCGGCAGGGTTTACGCGCACCAGTTGCAACTATGTGGTGAAAGGCATTTGTGAAGATTGCAACCGGCGTGCCAGACAAGCGCGATAAACCTCAACGATTGATAACCTATAACCAGTAAAATATATGAAACAAATCCAGAAGCTGACGGTATTGACTTTCCTGCTGACCGTCTACGTGGCGTTTTCCTTCGCCGCTGTCAAGAAAGAGTATCTTTGGCCAAAGGGCAAGATGCCCGACAGCCAACAACACCAGATTGCCGCGTTGAAAAGCGTGGCAAGCCAGAAAGACTTCAACGCCGACAAGAACCGCTTGCCTTATCTCGAATGGTACGACGCTCCGGCCAAAGGGAAGCGCACGGGAGCCTGCATGATTCTCATAAGGGGAGGAGCGTATGAATATCTCGCGAGCGAGGCCGCGGAAAAGCAATGGCGGAAGCGGCTCACCGAGGAAGGCATACAATGCGTGGGGCTCATCTACCGCACGCCACGCCCAAAGGGATTGCCCATATACAAGACGGCGTGGGAAGACGGGCAGCGCGCCGTGCGCATGGTGCGAAGCGAGGCCAAGAAGCGTGGCTATGACCCCGAGAAGATTGGCGTGATAGGCATGTCGGCAGGCTCGCACATGGGACTGCTTCTCGCCACGAGCTCGGAGACGCGGGCATACGAGCCACTGGACAAGATAGACGACACGCCGTGCCACATCAACTGGGCAATACTCAACGCGCCAGCCTACGTGACCACCGACGGGCGCACGGGAACGAAGGCCACACGCCAAGGCTACGGCACAGACGTGAGCCTCGACACCATATTCCATTTCGACAGGCACACTTGCCCCATAAGCCTGCACCACGGCGGCCTGGACCCCTACTCGCCAAACGGATCCACGCTGGTGTATAGACAGCTGCGGCGCATGAAAGTTCCCACGGAGCTTCATCTCTATCCAGACGTGGCGCACCGCGCCTTAGGCCTTGAGCGAGGCATTGAGTTTATCAAGCAGATGGGCTTCCTCGGCTCTCTCGACAAGGAGGTGCCGCTCATGAGCCGATACGACAACGACGAGGCTCGCGGCAACTATAAGAAAGAGGCCATCTGGCCTAAAGGCAAGATGCCCGACCGCCAAGACAAGCAATGCGTGCCATATCTCGAATGGCATTTCCCGAAGGTGCTGAAGACCAAGGCCATACAGATTGCCTACTCTGGCGGGTCATACACCAACAACAATCCCGACGGCTTCGAGGTGGCTCCCTTGCGTCGCTTCCTCAACGAGAAGGGCATGACCGTGGTGACCATCAAGTATCGCACGCCGCGACCATCAGCCGAGAGCGGGCTCTCCAAGCACACGACGGCATGGCAAGACTTGCAAAGGGCCATAAGGATCGTGCGCAATGAAGCAAAGAGCCTTGGGCTTGACCCCAACCGCATCGGCATTTCAGGATGCTCGGCCGGAGGACATCTCACGCTCATGGGCGTGACGTCGTCGAAGCACCAGAGCTACCTGCCAATAGACAGCATAGACAAGGTGCCATGCAATGTGCAATGGGGCTTGGCTACCTATCCGGCATACGTCTTGTCCGACGGCAGCGACGGCCACGACAGCGAGGGGGGCAACGAAGACCGCGACGTGATAAACCCGGAGTTCTCGTTCGATGTCAAGACCGCGCCGACGCTCTTCCTCCATGGCGACGCCGACGGCTACGCGGCCATGGGGTCTGTGAAATGCTGGGAAAGGATGCGGGCCATGGGCATACAAAGCGAGCTGCACACCTTCGCCCTAAGGAAACATTGCTTCCAGAAACAAGCCGCGCCGGGCACGGGAAGTTATGGTTATCTCGACCGCATTTGGGATTTTCTGACGGAAAAGAAGTTTAATCGCTGATTATTTCGTAATTTTGCACTTCAGAAAACAATTAAACAGAACACATGGAAGATAAACATTTCAAGCGGACAACCGTCACGGCGGCATTGCCTTACGCCAATGGTGGCGTGCACATAGGCCACTTGGCCGGCGTGTATGTGCCCGCGGATATCTACGTGCGCTACTTGCGCCTCAAGAAACGCCCTGTCATCTTCATCGGAGGAAGCGATGAGCACGGAGTGCCTATCACCATCAGGGCAAAGAAGGAAGGCATAACGCCGCAAGACGTGTGCGACCGTTACCACAAGATCATCAAGGACTCTTTCAAGGAGTTCGGCATCTCGTTCGACATCTACAGCCGCACCACATCGAAGATTCACAACAAGTTCGCCTCCGACTTCTTCCGCAAGCTTTACGACGACGGCAAGCTCGTGGAGAAAGAGTCTGAGCAATATTACGACCCCGAGGCCAAGCAGTTTCTCGCCGACCGCTACATCATGGGCACTTGCCCTCACTGCGGCAACCCCAACGCCTACGGCGACCAATGCGAGAAGTGCGGCAGCGACCTCTCGCCAATGGAGCTCATTGACCCACACTCCACCATCAGCGGGGCGAAGCCTGAGATAAGGAAGACGAAAAACTGGTATTTGCCACTCAACAACTATCAAGACTGGCTGAAGCAGTGGATTCTTGAGGGCCACAAGGAATGGCGACCCAACGTCTACGGACAGTGCAAGTCGTGGCTCGACATGGACCTCCAGCCTCGCGCCATGACGCGCGACCTCGACTGGGGTATACCCGTGCCTGTGGAAGGTGCCGACGGAAAGGTGCTCTACGTGTGGTTCGACGCTCCTATCGGATATATCAGCAACACTAAGGAGCTGTGCGACGACGAGCCTGAGAAGTGGGGCTCATGGCAGAAGTGGTGGCAAGACCCTGAGACACGACTCGTTCATTTCATCGGAAAGGACAACATCGTGTTCCACTGCCTCATCTTCCCTACAATGCTGAAGGCGCACGGCGACTACATATTGCCCGACAACGTGCCGGCCAACGAGTTCCTCAACCTGGAGAACGACAAGATTTCCACGTCGCGCAACTGGGCGGTGTGGCTCGACGAATATCTCAAGGACTTCCCTGGCAAGCAAGACGTGCTGCGCTATGTGCTCACAGCCAACGCGCCAGAGACGAAAGACAACAACTTCACGTGGAAGGACTTCCAGGAGCGCAACAACTCTGAGCTCGTGGCCATCTACGGCAACTTCGTGAACCGCGCCCTGCAGCTCACCAAGAAATACTGGAACGGCGTGGTGCCTGAGTGCGGCGAGCTGACCGACGTGGACAAGAAGGCCATAGACGAGTTCAAGGACGTGAAGGCCAAGGTGGAGCAGCTGCTCGACGGCTTCCACTTCCGCGAGGCGCAGAAAGAGGCCATGAACCTGGCGCGCATCGGCAACAAGTATATCACCGAGTGTGAGCCTTGGAAGGTTTGGAAGACCGACCAAAAGCGCGTGGAGACCATTCTCTACATCTCGCTGCAACTCGTGGCCAACCTCGCCATAGCCTTCGAGCCTTTCTTGCCTTTCTCAAGCCGCAAGCTGAGAGACATGATAGGCATGGACAGCTTCGACTGGGCCGAACTGGGCCGAACAGACCTGCTCAAGTCGGGTCACCAGCTCGGCGAGCCTCAACTGCTCTTCGAGAAGATAGAGGACGAGACCATACAGAAGCAGCTCGACAAGCTCGCAGCAACGAAAGAGGCCAACGAGAAGGCCGCAGCTGCAAAGGACTACAAGGCCGAGCCCGTGAAGCCCAACGTGCCATTCGACGAGTGGGAGAAAGTGGACATAAGGGTCGGACACATCAAGGAATGCAAGAACGTGAAGAAGTCGAACAAGCTCTTGCAGTTCACCATCGACGACGGCAGCGGCACCGACCGCACCATACTTTCGGGCATAGCAAAATTCTACAAGCCTGAACAGCTCGTGGGAAAGGACGTGCTCTTCATAGCCAACCTCGCGCCACGCAAGATGATGGGCATAGAGAGCCAAGGCATGATACTCTCCGCTCTCAACTTCGACGGCTCACTGAGCGTCACCACGACCCTCGGAGAGGTGAAACCTGGAAGCCAAATAGGATAAACCGTTTAATCACTGGCCTGCATCGTGCCGGCCATGACTAAAACATAAAGCATGAAAAAAGCCACACCCCGCATGAGGGTGTGGCTTTTTTCATGCAGCCAGCCAAGACTGCTTGAAGACTGGAAAATGTAAAATATTATTGCCAAAATTTAACACTTGGAGACAGGTGCATTTAGAGCGGAAAAACGGCTTCGAGGTGCCCCCCGGCAGCACCGTCAGCGGCTTTTTCCTGAAAAACCGTTGCCGTTACGGTGCAATCGCGTTGCCGTTACACCGTAATCGCATCGCCGTTACACCGTAATCGCGTCGCCGTTTCACTGTAACGGCAACGCGATTGCACCGTAACGGCGACGCCATTTTAGCGAATTTGCGATACCAAAGAGCCGTTAAAAACACAACCTGCTGATAATCAATCATTTGCCAAAATCGCCCATAATCGCGTCATTTACGACCAAGAGACTGCTCGGTTGAAAAAAATCGATTCCCAGACGACCATTTGTAAAATATTTTGATATGCATCGTATGCTTTGCAGGGCCCGCCCCTGCACTGGCGTTATTTGCCTGAGAGGGCAAATGTTGACTTCCACTGCATGCGTCCCACGCAATTGTTCATTATCCAACGCATGCGTATGGTCTGGTCTTGGTCAGCAGGGCATGGCCGCGCAAATCTACGATATTCGCGCCATCCCCAACACCCTGCTCATAGACCCGAAGGGAAACATCGTGGGCAAGGGAATGACGCACGAGCAGATAGAGGCCCTTCTAAACAAATAGGGCCTCTGCCACTATTGTCTTATCTCAACACGAAGACCTTGGTCTCGTGGGCCAGGACCTTGCCTCCCCACTTGGTGGCACCACGGGCAATGTCGCGATGCTGCCAAACGTCGCGCACGGTGTACTTGCCCGTCAAGCCAAGTTGCTTGAACGAGACTGAGAGTCTTTGGGCCTTGTCGCCGCTGTTGAGTATAGCCACGGCATGCGAGCCATTGGCCAACGGGCGGACGAACACTTGATGGCCAGCCTCGTTGACCACGCGCTCAGCGGCCTTGCCGAGCGGGTCTTGGTCGATGGCTATAATCTCCTTGTTCAGGAGTATGCGCTTGTCTTCCGGCGTGAGGTGACGGAGGTCGTTGCTCAACGCCAGCACCGACGACATCATGCACCACATGCTCATCTGGGTCTGGTATTCGGTGTAGGTGCAGCCCACGCCGCCGAGGTCGCTTGATGGTCCTCCCTTGCCGTTGAGTCCCACCACCAGCATGTCCATGTCGGGCCACTGGCCGTGGCGCACTTGTTTCGACAGTGGCGCGGTGACGTTGATGATGTCGAGGATGCCCACGCCGCCTTGGTTCACTATGTCTTTCCACATGTCGCGCACGTCAGAACTCGTGCGCCACAATTGACCGCCCACGTGCTCGCACCACTCTTCGCCGTTGCGCTGTCCCCACTCACAGATGCCGAGCACTATGTCGCGGCCCGATTTAGACAACGCGTCGGCCATGGTCTTATAGCGCAAGCGCGCCGTGGCACTGTCCTCAGGGGCGTTGCAATAGTCGTATTTCAAGTAGTCGACGCCCCACGAGGCGAACGTGCGCGCGTCTTGCTCCTCGAAGCCGTAGCTCGCCGTGCATCCGCCGCAGGTTAGCTGTGCTGCGTCGGAATAGATGCCGAGCTTCAGGCCCTTGGAGTGAACATAGTCGGCAAGCGCCTTTATGCCATTGGGAAACTTCTTCGGGTCCGGGATGATGTTGTTGCGGTTGTCCCTGCCGCCCTGCCAAAGGTCATCGATGAAGACATACTTGTAGCCGGCGTCGCGCAACCCGCTTTCCACCATGGCATCGGCGGTCTCCTTGATGAGTTGCTCGGATATGTCGCCCTTGAACATGTTCCACGTCATCCAGCCCATGGGCGGGGTTGGGGCCAACTTGCCACGCTCGGTTGTCGCCGTGGGTTGTTGCGCAAAGGCGGAGGTTGCCATCATGGCCACTACCGCGATAAAAAAGAACACTCTTCTCATATTATTTAAAGTCATTAGTGTCATGTCGCAAAGATAACCTTTTCATTGTGATTAAACAAGCAAATCGTGCTTTTTTGCCCACTTCTTCAAATAAATGCGGTAATTTTCCTGCAAAAAAGTTGTTCACTTCCTTATTTCTTATTAATTTTGGCTTGACTATTTAGCCTTTCAAAAGCTGAAGAGTCAAGACATCGATGGATTTGAGTTCTGCGACAACGTGGTTACGTGTAGCCTACATGTCAATGAATTCAAGAAAAGGACGTTTACAAGCGTTATCTTCTACTGTCAGAACTTCGCAAACTTTGATTATCCGGAAGATAAAGCAACTGAGCGTCCACGTTGGGTGTATTATGTCTATACCCCCTCTAGGAGGGGGTATACCCTCATAATATCTCTTGGCGTGGGCTGTCGTGTTGCTTGTCCCGGATAATAGGCAATGCGAAGGCCTTGACAGTGGGATGAGCAGTATTGACTCCCACGTCTTTTTTTATGGCCTTTGCCTAACCGTCGCAATAATATTTTCATAAGGGAGCCGTGACATATCACATTAAAAGGCAACCTTGATGGACAACAAGCTTCAGAAGTGTTTGGTTTCACTTAGTTTCGACGATGGCAGGATAGACAACTACACCATGGCCTACCCTATCTTGAAAAAGATTGACTTACCAGCCACGTTCAACATAACCATGGGATATGTTACTGGCAAGTTAACCCCAGGCAACCCTACCGACGTAAAGCAGATGAACGTAGACATGGTGCGAGAACTGTTTTCTAACAACAAGTTTGAGATAGCTGGACACGGCTGGGCGCACCAAAACGACATCACCGACATAGAAAAGGGCATCACAGAACTCAAATCATTACTTGGAGTAAACACACTCACAAGATTTGGCGACGGCTTTGCGAGTCCGGGGACAGGATTGAGTTTGGAAACTTGGCATCGGCTTACCTCAAACCAAAGCAACACCATAAGGTATGCTCGCGTATCGCTTAGATACAAGTCGTGCGCATGGCTCAAGACTTTGATAAGGAAAACAAGCCGAGTACTCCAGTGGCCTTGCCTCTACCGCATGGCATACCAAGACACAATGATGAATGACGTGCAGGACGGGCTGATATACAGCATACCGGTATTGTCGTCAATCACCACGAATGAGCTAAAAGCCGTCATCAAGAAGGCCATAAAGACCAAACAGGCCATAGTGCTGATGTTTCACAGCATCGTACCAGATGGTGCCGTACACGACAACTGGGACTACGAAGAGGGCAAGTTTGATACCTTTTGCCAATTCTTAAAACAGGAAGAGAAAGAAGGGAAACTTAAGGTCTGCACATCAATGGAAGTGTGGAAACAATTAACCAGCGAGAAATAAGCCATGTTTGAGTTCATATACAGCAGTCGAAAACTAAAGGGGCTTCAAAATGTCATAAGCCACAGTTACAAAAACAAACAACCTATCGTGCCTCTGTTTTGGACAGAGCACTGCGTGGAATGTTCCGCGCCAGCTTGCTACGCCACATGTCCACGTTTCCGAAAGCGTGCCGACGGCGACTGCATACGCCTTGTCGACGGTTTCGCACCAATCAAGACTGAAGATGGCATTGGGGCAGAATGCGAGTTCAGAACATGGGCGAAGATAGAATCACAGCTCAAAACACGCCCACTGTCTGGCAACGCCTACGCACGCTTGTACCAAGCTGTCACAACTCTCGGCTATCTCTTCAGACACTTGGCAATGAGCATGCCTTTCAAGCCGATTCGAAAATTCATCGATGACGGATGGTTCAGTTACCGTCAGAAGCTAATAAACCTTATGATGGAGAGGAAAGAACCTGCTTGTGCACTTACGCTTAGAGGCGTGGTACAAAACCACGATCATCCATCCACTTTCCTTGTAGACATCAAGAGCTTCTCCGCTTTGCTCTATAGAAAGGCCATAGAGATTCCTATGGGCAAGGTGGAGTTTAGCGTCAACATTCCGCCATACGAGGGGAACGACAAGAAAGAACTCTATTTTATCAACCTGCATCCCGTCAACGCCGAGGAGCACGTCAAGCTCGCGTTCCGCAGTCTGGAACTGCTACCTACCGACATCACCATGGGGAAAAAGGTGAAATGCGTGGTATGGGACTTAGACAACACAATTTGGAACGGCACGCTCATAGAAGGCAATGTGACTCTTAACGAACGTTTGAAGGATCTCATTGTCGACCTTGACCAACGAGGCATCGTCAACAGCATAGCATCGAAAAACAACCCGGAAGAGGCGGAAAGAAAGCTGAAAGCCTTTGGCATAGACGATTACTTTGTATTCAAAAAGATAAACTGGAATCCGAAAAGCGCGAATATAGCCAACACTATCAAACAAATGAACATCAGCCCCGACACGGTAGTGTTCGTAGACGACAATCCATTCGAACGCAACGAGGTATCACTTCATATACCAGATGTGACAAGCATAGACCCTTCGGAGATGGAGGATTTCGCACGCTGCGACAGGTTCAACGCCGTTGTCACCGACGACTCCAAAAAGAGACGGCAAACTTACAAAATGCTCGAAACCATGCACAAAGAAGAAGAATTATGGACTGGCAACATCGATGACTTTCTCCGAAGCTGCAATATCAAGGCTATAATATCCGCACCGAAGGAGGAAGAGATAAGGCGTTGCTACGAACTGCTACAACGCACCAATCAGCTCAACTCCTCAGGACGACGACTGTCAATTGACAAAGTGAGGGAGATTTTACAAGACAACCGATACGAAAGCTTCGTACTCAAGAGTAGCGATAAGTTTGGCGATTACGGCACCGTAGGATTTCTCATTATAGACAAAAATGGCGAACGACCCACGGTCACCGATTTTGTGATAAGCTGTCGTGTAGCCAACAAGAAAATTGAACCTACACTCATCAACTACCTGGCAAATCGCTATGGGGGCGAACTACTGTTCAACTACAAGCGTACGCTGCGCAACGGTCCCATGCACGCCATAATCGAGGAACTTGCCATGCAACCATACGCTTCGTCAGATACATACGAGACATATCTGTGCAAGCACGATGCGTCATATCCCGACATCGTAGACTTGCGAGAGCGTTAGTTGGAAAGTGACACGAAAACCAAAACGTAGCACAAAAGACCGTCATGAATTACTATGCGCTCAACAACTCTTTACCGAACTCGTGCAAGACATTCTTGATTTCAGAGACTCGTTCTTCGCTTGGCGTTGATATGCCATATATGTATCTGACAAGAAGGCTTTGACTAATGTTCAGGCTACGGGCAACCTCTGAAATATTCAGCCATGGATATTTTGCAAACAAAGCTCCTATCGCGTTTTCTTGAGGCTCTGATGTTTCAAGAAAACTTGATACATGCATGTCCACATCTATGGATTCCCAACGGATGTCCTCACCATCATCCCCGACAACATAATCATTGCGCTGCTCAGTTGTCGCATTCATAAGCTCTGGGTAGGCCTCCAGCGGACGACTGAACAACTTGCCCGACTGTGCCTTCATATAAATGCGATTCTTGTCAAACCAAATGTTCTTGATTTTTTCCATAGTCTAAAACCGTTTTATCCGAAACGCTTATGCCACTCTACAATAAAATCTTCCCTATAGTTATCACATGTGGCAACAGCTTTCTTAATTACTTGCTCTTTCAAGCCATGGTTATATACAATTCTCACTTCAGGCACAAGCTCTATCTTTGCCCGTTTTCCACCATAGCTCACATGGACATGAATAGGCTCATGTTCGTCTAAATAGAAAAAGAACCTTATTCCAAAGGCTATAAGCAGTGTAGGCATATGCGTCTATTATTTTTTCGCAAAGATAGTTTTTTTCTTTTACACCCACAACTCTAAAGAGATTTTTTATCAGTAGCCGCACTTGCCTGCCGGTCAATATTCCACCTTGTCCTTCTTTTCGCTCCACAAGCGGAAAGCCTCTTGCGCCTCATCGCGCAACAACACCTCTGAGGGCAACTTGCGTTGCTGGCGTGGCAAGGCAAACTCGTCGTAGATGAACGAGTCGTCGAAGCCGATGGCCTTGGCGTCGTGCTTGTCGTTGGCGAAGTAGACCTTCTTCAGCCGCGCCCAGTATATGGCGCCAAGGCACATGGGGCACGGCTCGCACGAGGTGTATATCTCGCAATCGCTCAGGTCGAAGGTGCCAAGCTCACGGGCGGCGTTCCTTATGGCCGTCACCTCGGCGTGGGCGGTGGGGTCGTTGTTGGCTGTGACGCGGTTCACGCCCGTAGCCACCACCTCTCCGTGGCGTGTTATCACGGCGCCGAACGGTCCGCCGCCGTTGCGCACGTTGCTTACCGAGAGGGCGATGGCCCTCTTCATGAAGTCTTCGTTTGTCATGGTTTTAATGTTTCAGAATGTCTTGGCGTGAACGCATTTCATGTTTTTCTCCAGTTGCGCTGTTGAGCTGGCCCCCACCAGCACGCTCGTCACGCCCTTTTGGTGCAGAATCCAGGCCAAGGCCATCTCCGCCAAGGTCTCGTCGCGCTCACTGGCTTGCGCGTTCCACCGCTTGAGCCGGGCCAACAGTTCCGGGGTCAGGGCAGCGTGCTTCAGCGAACGCTCCTTCGCCATGCGGCTGTCGGCAGGTATGCCATTGAGATAACGGTCGGTGAGCAGTCCTTGCGCCAGTGGCGAGAAGGATATGAACCCTATGCCATGTTCATGGCAATAGTCGAGTATGCCCTCCTCCTGCGGCGCGCGGTCTATCATGTTAAGGCGGCCTTGATAGATAAGCAGCGGCACGTCGCGCTCGCGCAGGTAACGGTCGGCGAATTTCAGTGCCTCCAACGGCCAGTTGCTGATGCCCAGATAGAGGGCCTTGCCTTGCCTCACGATGTCGACCATGGCCTGCAGCGTCTCCTCAAGCGGAGTAGCGGGGTCATAGCGGTGACTATAGAACAAGTCCACATAGTCCAGCCCCATGCGCTTTAGGCTCTGGTCAAGGCTTGCCATGAGATACTTGCGCGAGCCCCAGTTGCCGTAAGGGCCCTCCCACATGTCGAAGCCCGCTTTCGTGGCGATGAAGAGCTCGTCGCGATACGGCCGGAAATCATCACGCATCAACCGGCCCATGGTCTCCTCGGCACTGCCGTATGGAGGGCCGTAGTTGTTGGCAAGGTCGAAGTGGGTAATGCCATGGTCGAAGGCGTAGTGGGTGATGGCTCGACTCCGCTCATAGGGGTCAACGCCACCGAAGTTGTGCCAGAATCCAAGACTGACCTTTGGCAGGAGCACACCGCTCTTGCCACATCTATTATATAGCGCATCGCCATCGTCGTAGCGGTGGGCGTCGGCCGTGTATTTTTCTTTTAATTCCATAGCTTGCGGTTGAATGTTTAACTGTTGCAAAGATAAGAAATAGCTAAACATCCTACAACTTTTCCGCGAAAAAAAAATGGAGCATGGCCGATAACGCGTAAAGCCCACTACGCGTCAGCCTTTACGCGTATGCAGGCATTGGCTATCATCGCCGTGACGCCGCCCGTGGTGATGCCACTGGAGAAGATGCTCTTGATGACGCTTGGCATCTGGGATAGGATGTCGGGCACGAGCTCCACGCTCATGCCCATGGCGAAACTTATGGCAAGCACGAGCACCGCCTTGCGATCCATCTTGGTGGAGGCTATGATGCGCACGCCCGCCGCGGCCACGGTGCCAAACATCAAGAGCGTGGCCCCGCCCAGCACGCAGTCGGGGATGAGGGAGAAAAACTCGCCCACCACGGGGAAGAGGCCAAGGAGGAACAAGGCTCCGGCGATGAAATAGCCCACGTAGCGGCTTGCCACGCCCGTGAGCTGTATCATGCCGTTGTTTTGGGCGAAGATGGAATTGGGGAAGCTGTTGAAGAAGGCGGCCAGCATGGAGTTGAAACCGTCGGCCAAGATGCCGCCCTGCGCGCGCCTCATGAACACGGGACCTTCCACGGGCTCGCCTGAGATGAGCGAGTTGGCGGTGATGTCGCCGAAAGCCTCTACCGCGGTGACGAGATAGATAAGGCCAAGGCCGACGATGGTGCCCACGTCGAAACGCAAGCCATACTTGAGCGGTACGGGGATGTTGAGCGACCCCGTGGCATGGATGTCGGAAAAATGGATCATGCCCAGGCAATAGGCCGCCACGCAGCCAACGAGCAGGCCCAGCACTATTGAGCCCATGCGCAAGAACCTGTTGGCCGACCTGTTGAAGAAGATGATGGTGACAAGCACCAGCACCGCCAGGCCCAAGTTCCGGATAGAGCCGAAGGTGCCGTCGTCTATCGCGGCCTGGCCTCCTCCGCACGAGTTAATGCCCGCCTTGATGAGACACAAGCCTATGAGCGTGACCACGATGCCGGCCACGAGCGGCGTGATGACCTTGCGCGTGTAAGGCAATATCCGGCTCACTATCATCTCCACGACCGAAGCCACAAGGCATCCGCCGAAGACATAGCTCAAGCCGAGCGCGACGTCCATCTTGCCGTTGACCATGCCAAGCATGCCGGCGCTGATGATGGGACTGATAAACGAGAACGAGGTGCCCTGGATGCAAAGCAAGCCCGTGCCGATGGGCCCGACACGGTGGCTCTGGATGAAAGTGGCGATGCCCGAGACGAAGAGCGACATGGAGACGAGGAATCCCGTGGTCTGGATGTCGAAGCGCAAGGCCGACGCTATGATGAGAGGCGGGGTGATGATGGCCACGAAGATGGCCAAGAGGTGCTGCAAGGCGGCGAACAAGGTCTCGCGGAGGGGCGGACGGTCGTTAAGCCCATAAATCAAGTCCTTCTGCGCGGCCATTATTCCTCTCGCATTTTTATCTCGCAGTTGTCGAGCGAGTCGATGATGGCCATGCTCTCGCAGCGTATGCCAGCGTCCTCGATGACCTTACGGCCATGCTGGAAAGCCTTCTCTATGATGAAAGCCATGCCTTCCAGATGCGCCCCTGCCTGGCGGCAAAGGTCGATGATGCCCTTGGCGGCGTTGCCATAGGCCAGGAAGTCGTCAACGAAAAGCACCTTGTCGTCGGGCGTGAGATAATCCTTTGAGATGACGACGTGGTATTCGCGTTGCTTGGTGAACGAGAACACCGTGGTTGAGAGCATGTCGCCCATGGTCGACGGCTTTTTCTTTTTGGCGAACACCACCGGCAAGTCGAGCAAGAAACCCATCATGATGGCCGGCGCTATGCCGCTCGCCTCGATGGTCAGTATCTTGTTGATGTCGGTGTTGGCATATCGGCGAATCATCTCCACCGCTATTTGCTTCATCAGGTTTGGGTCCATCTGGTGATTGATGAACTTGTCGACCTTTAAGATACCACCTGGGTAACACTTGCCATCCTTACGGATTCTGTCCAATAACGCTTTCATTGTGTAATTTGTTTAATTAATGCAAAATTACAAAAAGCTCGCGTCTTGTGAAAGCAATTGGACTGGCAATGTTGAAAGAATATGAAAAAAGCTCCCTTCCATCGAGCATATTCGAGGGAAGAGAGCTTATGGAGTTTATTTGTTGCCTATGGTTATTTCCTTCCGAAGTCGGCGGGTATGTCTCCCCATTGCCTTGTCTGCCACTGTATTATGGGCGTGTTGACATTGTGGGCGCGGAGCCATTTCTCCGCCCGGCTTATGAGCGCGTAGAGAGGTTCGGTGCGCTCGTCGCGTTCAAGCTTCGTCTTGCATTGTTTCTTCTTGACCCATAGTATGGCGATGTAGGAGTCGGAGTAGATGGCCTTGTCGGTAATGCCCATCTTGTCCATCAAGGCCAAGGCGTGCACTATGGCGAGAAACTCGCCTATGTTGTTGGTGCCATACACCGTGGATCCGTCGGCATAGTATGGTCCGAAATGGAATATCTTCTCACCCGTGGCGAGGTCCACCCCTTGATACTCCATCGGCCCGGGATTGCCGGAACAGCCCGCGTCGACGGCCCAGGCGGAGGAAACGCCTTGAACGTTTTGGCCCATCATGGATGTGCTTTTTTACATTCTCTCTGGCACCTCGATACCAAGAAGCTCCATGGCGTTCTTGATGGTCTTGCTCACGTTGCGCGCGAGCTTGAGACGGAAGATCTTTTCAGCCTCTGTGTCAGCGGAGAGGATGCTGTAATCGTGGTAGAACTGGTTGAAGAGCTTGGTCAGCTCATAAGTGTAGTTGGCAATGCCGGCAGGGTTATAGTTCTGGCCAGCGTCAGCCACGGCCACCTTGAAGGCGTCAAGCTTCTGTATCAGCTCCACCTCCTTGGCGTTGGGAGCGTAAGAAGCGTCGGTCGCGACAGCCACGTCGCCACTCTTCCTGAGGATGGAGCGTATGCGCGCGTAAGTATATTGTATGAAAGGACCCGTGTTGCCATTGAAGTCGATAGACTCGGCAGGGTTGAACAACATGTTCTTGCGTGCGTCCACCTTCAGGATAAAGTATTTCAGCGCGCCCATGCCCACGACGCGGGCTATCTCACCCTTCTCCTCGTCGGAGAACTCTTTCGACTGTCCGTGCTCCTCGCTCGTCTTGCGTGCGTCTTCTATCATCTCCGCCACGAGGTCGTCGGCGTCGACCACCGTTCCCTCACGGCTCTTCATCTTGCCGTTGGGAAGCTCGACCATGCCATAGGAGAAATGCACGAGGTCCTTGCCCCACTTGAAGCCGAGGCGGTCGAGAAGGAGCGAGAGCACCTGGAAGTGGTAGTTCTGCTCGTTGCCCACCACGTAGATCATCTTGTCGATTGGGTAATCGGCGAAGCGCATCTCCGCCGTGCCTATGTCCTGGGTCATGTAGACCGTGGTGCCGTCGGCACGTATGAGAAGCTTCTGGTCAAGGCCGTCGTTGGTGAGGTCGGCCCAGATGCTGCCATCCTCTTTCTTGTAGAAGAGGCCCTTGTCGAGACCCTCCATCACCTTGCGCTTGCCCACAAGGTAAGTGTTGCTCTCATAATATATCTTGTCGAAGCTGACGCCAAGCGCCTTGTAAGTCTCATCGAAACCGGCGTAGACCCATGAGTTCATCTTGGCCCAGAGGTCGCGGATGTCCTTGTCGCCCGCCTCCCATTTCACGAGCATGTGGTGAGCCTCCTTGATGAGCGGAGCCTCCTGTTCGGCCTTCTTCTTGGCTTCTTCCTCGCCCATGCCCTCTGCCACGTATTTCTTCTCGAGCTCGGCGCACTCTTCCTTGTAGTGCTTGTCGAAGAGCACGTAGAAGTCGCCTATGAGATGGTCGCCCTTCTTGCCAGTAGACTCAGGCGTGCAGCCGTTGCCCCATTTCATCCATGCGAGCATCGACTTCATGATATGTATGCCACGGTCGTTCACGATGTTGGTCTTCACCACACGGTTGCCGTTGGCCTCAAGAATCTTCGCCAAGCTCCAGCCAAGGAGGTTGTTGCGCACGTGGCCGAGGTGAAGGGGCTTGTTGGTGTTGGGTGAGGAATATTCCACCATGACGAGAGGAGACTCGGGCGTTACCGCCTTCTCGCCGTAGCGTGGGTCGCTGTCGATGGTGTCGAGCAGCTCCGTCCAGGCCTCAGGCGCGATGACGAGGTTGAGGAAGCCGCCCACGGCGTTGAACGCCGCCACGGCCTTGCAACCGCCAACGAGCTTCTCGCCAATCTCTTGCGCGGTGTCTTGCGGCTTCTTGTGCGACATCTTCAAAAACGGGAACACCACCAGCGTGAGGTTGCCCTCAAAGCCAGGTTTCGTTTTTTGAAGTTGAACCATCTTTTCAGAAACCTCTTGCCCATAAAGCTCCTTGACGGCGGAAATCACCGATGAGCTTATCTCTTTCTCAATGTTCATGGATTTATCTTGTCTGTTTATGTTACACATATATATATTAATCATTTGCAAAGTTAGCAAAATATATAGGAATAGTGTCAGTTTGACGCAATAAATATTAAAGTAAGCAACCATTTTTATGTTAAGCAAATTAAATAATAACAATTTTATCGCCAAATATTTTTGATTGTTCAAAAACATTTGCTAATTTTGTTTCAAATTGAAGAACTAACATTAAAAACCGAAAATAAATCATTGGTTGATTTTCGTTTAATGTTTTGATACTGCACCATTTAAGACTAAAATTAATATGAGCACACAACAAGACGTCTACGGCAGCTTGGGCCAGAAACGCAAGAAATTCATCAATTGGCAGGCACGCACCATATTGGTGTCGATGCTTGGTTACGCCATGTTTTATTTCGTGAGAAAGAACTTCTCGCTTGCCATGCCTGGCCTGACCGGTGAGTATGGCATTTCCAACAAGAGCTTCGGCTGGATATTGTTTTTCGGCTCCCTCATATACGGAACGTCGCGCTTCATCAATGGTTATGTGGTAGACCGCGTCAAGAGCCACATAGTGATGGCCTTGGGCTTGTTCTTGTGTGCCATGGCCAACTTCGCCTTTGGCTTCAGCGTGAATATCAGCGCGCTCATCACGGGAACCGAAAGCGGCCCCGACTTCACCTCGATGCTCATCCTCTTCATGGGTATCGTCATCATCCTGAACCAGTATTGCCAAGGCATGGGCTATCCTCCGTGCGCACGCGTCCTGCCCCACTGGATTCATCCGTCGGAGCTCGCCACCAAGATGTCTATCTGGAACACGTCACACTCGGTGGGCGCCGCCTTCGCCGTGATAGTGTGCGGCACCATCATGGGCTCGCTCGGCACCGACATGAGTGCCAACGCTGACGTGGTGGCAAGGATAGCCGAGAACCTGACCAACAACAACGTGGCTGACGCCTCGACACAGGCTCTCAACTACGCCGCACACATAGGCGCGTGGAAATGGTGCTTCTGGATTCCGGCCATCATCGCCCTCTGTGGCTCGGTGTTCGTGTTGATGGGCTTGCGCGACGAGCCTAAGGACGCTGGCCTGCCCGACCTGCCCGGCACGTCGCTCGGAAAGATTGACGTGCAGAACAAGAAAGACCGCAAGAAGTTTGAGATGGAGATGGTTTGGAAGAACCGCTGGGTGTGGACGTTCTGCATTGCCAACCTCTTCGTGTATGTGGTGAGAATGGGTATCCTCGACTGGGGACCGAAGTTCCTCACCGAGAGCCGCGGCCTTGACATCTCCGAGGCTGGCTGGACAGTGGCCGCGTTTGAGATCGCCGGCATCGTCGGCACGCTGTTCGCAGGCTGGGCCACGGACCACATCTTCAAGGGCAAGGGACACCACATGTGCGTGGCTTGCATGGCAGGCGCGGCATTGTTCATGTTCATCTTCCGCTGCTTGCCTGGCAACGCGAGCCTTACGCTCACAGCGGCGGTGCTCGTTGGCGCGGGATTCTGCGTGTACGGCCCACAGGCGCTCATCGGCATTGAGCTCGGCAAGCAAGCCACGAAAGAGGCTTCGGCAAGAGCCAACGGCATAGCCGGCATTCTCGGATACATCGGCTCCGGACTCTCTGGACTGCTCGTGGGATATGTGGCCGACATCTACGGATGGACAAGGGTGTTTGAGACCATCATCGTGGTGGCCATCGTCGGCATGTTGATATTGATATCCATGTGGAAAGCCCCACGCGACGGATATGAGCGCGCCTCAAAGATCAACTATGAGGAAGAGTAAACAACTGTGACATAACTGTGTATATGAAATAAAAAAAAGACAATCTATGAAGTTCGACAAGTTCTTATCTCCCTTTGGGCACGACAAGCTGATGGAAGCGTTGGCAAAGATCAGCCACGTGGCTCTCGACATGGACGGCACCATCTACCTTGGCAGCACGCTCTTCCCTTATACCCAACACTTCCTCGAGACGCTGCGGAGGCTCGGCATCAGCTATTCGTTCTTGACCAACAACCCGACAAAGAGCTCAGGCGATTATCTCGAGAAATTACGCAAGCTCGGCATTGAGGCCACTGCGGAGCAGATGTACACGTCGTCGATAGCCACCGTCGACTACATCCACCAAAACTATCCGCAGGCCAAGCGCATCTTCGCGCTTGGCACGCCAAGCATGCAGGAAGAGTTCAGGAAGGGAGGCTTCGAACTGTGCGAGGACTCGCCTGAGGATCGCCCCGACGTGCTCGTGGCCGCCTTCGACACTACGCTCACCTACAGCCGCCTGTGCCGCGCGGCATGGTGGGCGTCGCACAAGGACATCCCCTACATCGCCACCAACCCCGACTGGGTATGCCCCACCGACCAGCAGACCATCCTCGTGGATTGCGGCTCGTTGTGCAAGGCGATAGAGGGTGCCACGAAGAGGCAACCCGACGTGGTGATAGGCAAGCCCAACCCCAACATGTTATGGTGCATACGCGACAAGTATGGCCTTCGCGACGACCAGATTGCCATGGTGGGCGACCGCATCTATACCGACGTGGCAACGGCGCAAAACGCGGGCTCGTTTGGCGTGCTCGTGCTGTCGGGGGAGACAACGCTTGAGGTGTCGCAGACTTACGAGCGCCAGCCAGACCTCACGGCGGCAAGCATCAAGGAACTTGGCGAGCTGCTCGAGGAGGCACGCGGCCATTGAAAAACGGCAGCGTTGGCAAAAATGAAACAACCTTGTAACAGCAGCGAAAAGCTATTGTAATTCGCTATAGATAATTTTGTACCTAAATAATTAACTTTAATCAATCGATTATGAAGATGAAACAGCATCACGTGAAAATTGCCGTGACGGCTCTTTCGATGCTCACCTCGGTGACGGCTTTCGGACAGAGCGTGAAACTGACCGGCCGTGTGCTCGACTCCGATGGATCAACCCCAATGGTTGGCGTAACGGTGCAGCAAAAAGGTTCCAAGACAGGAACAGTGACCGACTTGGACGGACACTTCACGTTGACTGTTAATGGGGCGAACCCACAACTAACAGTTTCCTATCTTGGTTACCAGACTACTACCCTCTCAGTGGGTAGCAAGACAAACGTCAAAATCGTGATGAAGCCAGAGGCAAAGAACCTTAACGAGGTCGTCGTGACGGCTCTTGGCATCAAGCGTGAGGAGAAATCGCTGGGCTATTCGGTGACGAAGCTCGACAACAAGGAACTCACGAAAGGTGTGTCCGGCAACTGGCTGGAACAGATGAACGGCAAGGTAGCCGGATTGTCAATGTCGCAGGCAGGTACAGGCCCTATGGGAACGATGCGTGTCACGCTTCGTGGTGACCACTCGTTGAACCACGGCAACAACGGCGCGCTCTTCGTGGTAGACGGCGTGCCAATCCAATCGGGAACGGTGGCAACGGGTAGCGGTTCAACTTATAGCAACAACGACGCGCCTGTGGACTTCGGTAACGGCGCAGCCGACATCAACCCCGATGACGTGGAGTCGGTGACGGTGCTGAAAGGTGCCGCCGCTACCGCCCTCTATGGCTCGGCAGCAGGAAACGGCGCTATCGTCATCACCACGAAAGGCGGTGGCAACGCTAAGAAATGGGGCGTCACGGTAAGCTCCTCGCTCGTCTTCGAGAAGGCAAGCTATTGGCCAGACTTCCAAAAGGAATATGGCGCTGGCTCCGATATGGGTCTCAATCCCTTCGTCTTCAACAACGTGGATGCCGACAAGTCGGCAGACGGCAAGGCTTACAGCTCAAACTACTCGCGCTACAACTTCGGTGAGAAGTTTGGCGAGGGCAAGATGCGCTATCAATATAATTCTTACGACTGGGACACTGGCATGTGGACCCCAACTCCTTGGGAGTATAAGGACGACTGGTACAAGGGATTCTTCCAGACTGGTTCCACATGGCGCAACAATGTCTCCATCACCGGTGGCAACGGCAAGGGCACTTCTGGCCGTATCAGCTTCACCGACACCCGCAACAACTGGATTACGCCAAACACTGGCTACGTGGACGATGCCGTGTCTATCGGATTCGACTCGCCCGTGAGCAAGCGCATCAAGATAAGCTCACGCGTCAACTTCACCAACCGCCGAAGCGGAAACCTGCCGGCAAGCGGTTACTCCTCTGCCAGCCCAATGTACCAGCTCGGCTTCGGTTACAACACCAACTCCATCAACGAGTGGAAGGATGAGTATTTCAACGGAAGGTTCACCAAGGAGAACATAGACAACGGCATGACGGTGTACAAGGGTACCGACTCGTTCAACCCTTACCGCACGGCATACGAGGAGCTCAACTCCATGAACAAGACCCGTGTGTATGGCAACATGCAGGCCACCATCACGCTGCTCAAGGACCTCAAGCTCAAGTTGCGCTCAGCTGTGGACATGACCCACACGTGGAGAACGCAGCAGCGCCCGTTCTATACCAACGGCTTCCAGGAGGGTATGTATCGTGAGCAGACCACAAACGTGTATCGTTTCAACAACGACTTCCTGCTCTCATACACCAACAACAAGTTCGTGGGCGACCGTCTCGGATTCAACGTCTCGTTTGGCGGCAACAGCTACGACTATCGTTACTATAACGACCGCATAACCCTCACCAAGCTGCAGGTGGACGGCGTTTACAACGTCTACAACGTGCCATCAGGATATAGCCCTGACGTGTTCAGCTATCACTCAAAGAAGAAGGTCAACTCCTTCTATGGCATCATGGGCCTTTCGTGGGACAACACCTATTATCTTGAGTTCACCGACCGTAACGACTGGTCGTCAACTCTCGCCATGGGCCACAACTCATACAACTATCCTTCAGTATCAGCCACTGTCCTTCTTGACCAAGTGTTCAACTTCAGGGAGAAAGCACCTTGGGTGGACATGCTCAAGCTGAAAGCATCGTGGGCTAACGTGGGTAACGACACGTCACCTTATTCTTTGGACCGCTATTATGACAACACGTCATACTACGGAGGCTACCGCATCTCACGCACCATTCCTAACTCGAAGATCAAACCCGAGAACGAGGAGAGCTGGGAAGGCGGTATTGAAGGCAAGATGTTCGGTGGTAGACTTGGCTTCGACTTCACTCTCTATACCACAAACACGACCAACCAAATCGTGAGCGTGGCAGCTGACCAAATCACCGGCGCCACTGGCTACACCATCAACGCCGGTAAGATCAGCAGCAAGGGTGTTGAGATCTCGCTCAGCGGCACGCCTGTGAAGACTCGCAACTTCGAGTGGAACATCTCCGCCAACGCCAGCCGCAACTGGAACACCCTTGAGGCATTGCAAGACGATTGGGATCCAAGACAACCTTTCCAGCTCAATAACGGTACGACCATCGGCGGTCGTGTATATGTCTACTCATTCGTAGGCCATGAGATGTATCACCTCTACGGCAGAGGCTACACACGCGCTCCGGAAGGCGCTTTCTACCTCGACGATGACGGCAACAAGGTTGACTGCAGCGGCGCCAAGATAATAACCAGCAACGGTCTGCCCGTGAGCCCTAAGTCGTCACCGCTTAAAGACCTCGGCCGTGTCAACCCGACATGGACAGGCGGTCTGAACATGAACTTCCGCATCAAGGACGTGACGGTATCAATGGACTTCTCCGCGCAGGTTGGCGGACACGCTTATTCTACCACAAACTTCATGCTCTCATACCAGGGTCGCCTGAAGAACTCGCTCAAGGGGCGCTACGACGGATTCGTACTCGACGGCGTGCAGGAGCACAAGGCTGCCGACGGAACAATTACTTATACTAAGAACAAGACCGTGATGACCTCCGTGCAGAACTATTACAACACTTATGTATGGGTGCGCGACAACGCCGAGGAAAACACGTTCTCCACTAACTTCATCAAGTTCAAGCAGCTGCGTGTCGACTACAGCCTTCCAAGGGTCATCTGCAAGAAGACCCATTTCTTGGAGAGCGCAAGCTTTGGCGTTTACGCCACAAACCTCTTCTGCATCACACCGTTCCCACAGTATGACCCAGAGACTGCAATGGTATCGGGCGCGGAGATATACTCAGGTATAGAGACGCTTGCATACCCGATGACACGCCAGTATGGATTCAATCTTAAACTTTCTTTCTAAAGCCATGAAAACAAGATTCACAAAATATATGCTTCCCGTCGCCGCGTCAGCATTGCTTCTCGCGGGATGCACGCAGAATTTCGAGTCAACCAATTCCAACCCTAACAAGATTACGGTGGAAAGTGGCAAGCTCAACTGCTCGGCCATGTTTGAGCCGATTCTGTATGGAGGTACAAACTATTTAACTTACATAAGTTACAACTGGAACGACGAGCTCATACAGCATACTGCCGGCACAGCCTACACCACTACAACGCAGCACCGTTACGGCATAGGCGACAGCAACTGGACATCGCTATGGAACTCCATAGCACGCTACGCCAGCGACTGCAACGAGATGGGCAGACTTGCCGAGGTGCAGAACAACCCTGCAATCCAAGCCGTGTCCAAGACGCTGTACGTGATGTACATGCAAAACCTCACCGACATGTTCGGCGACATTCCTTTCACTGAGGCGTTCAAGGCTTCTGAAGGAAACATGAAGCCGGTGTTCGACTCTCAGGAAAAGGTTTATACCCAGCTTTGCTCTTACTTGGAAAAAGCCAATGAGACATACGCGCAAAGCCCTTACGTGGACAAGAGCTTACCGGCATTGGACGGCATGTACCAGTTTGACATGGCCAAGTGGCGCAAGTTCAACAACTCCCTGTATCTCCGCGTACTCGGCAGGCTCACAAACCGCATCAATACGATCGTGGACAGCACGGCAAACCTCAACGTAGCGCAGAAGATGCAGCAGATCGTTGACAACCCTGCCACATACCCTGTATTCGAGAGCAACGACGACAACGCCACGGTTCATTATAGCGCCATAGCTCCTTATTACTCAGAGTTTGACCCTAATGAGTACAACGACAACGACTTCCAGTGCTTGCGTCTCACCGAGCAGATGATAAAGATGATGGTCGTCAAGAATCCTGACGATGCCAAGATAGACACCTACGTTGACCCACGTCTGCCTATAATCGGAACTAAGCGCGGTAGCTACACCTACTGGAAAGGCACTGTATCGGGTGGACTCATAGAGAACCAGGGCAACGACGACAAGGGAGCCGCATTGCTCAACCTCGGCACCTTGCGCCGCGACAACTCCGACGAGTTCCTCATGAGCTACGACGAGGCATTGTTCGTTCTCGCCGAGGCAGCCCAGCGCGGCATGATAAGAGGTGGCGAGGAGAAGGCGCGCGAGTACTACGAGGCAGCAGTGAAGGCAAGCGTGGAGAAATGGTCTGCTTTCGCCAAGTCGAGCGTCAGCAATGGTCAAGTACCCGCGGAATATGACGTAACTGAAGACCAAATCAACCAGTTACTGCAGTCGCAACTCGCATCGTGGGACCTCAACGAGAATCACCTCAAGCTCATCCTCGACCAGAAATACTTGGCAACATTCTGGGTAGGCATGGAAGGCTGGAACGACTATCGCCGCACTGGATATCCAGAACTGACCATCGGCGCGGGCACCGATCCTAACGATTACATTCTTCCTACTCGCATGGGCTACCCCAACACCACGGTGGCAACAAACGCCGACCACGTGGAAGAGGCGTTGAAGCGCATGGGTGGCGAAAACAACATGAAACTGCCCGTGTGGTGGAGCAAACAGGCCGCTCAGTGATAATAACCGCCGCAACTTAACATTATCATACAGACAAACACTATGAAAATAAAGAATATATTTTTGTCAGCATTGACACTCATTTGCCTTTTGGGTTTCTCTGGCTGCAAAGACAATGACGACCCAGTCGGCGATCCATACCTTACCTTTGAAAACATCGAAGGCACCATCAACGTGAGCAAGGCTGGTATAACACAGGCCAAGCGCAAGGCCGTGACCGTGCGTTCAAACAGCGCTTGGAAAGTGGCGTTGGAGAATCCTGATGACGCCTCATGGCTCCACTTCTTCATTGACGAGGGCGAGGACGACGGCCTAATCTATTATTGGGTTGACAAGAACACCACGTTTGACCAGCGCGAGGGCAAGATTACCCTGTCTGACAATGGCAAGGTGCTCAACTCATTGGACATCGTGCAAGAGGCCGACGTGCCAAACATCACCGTCAAGGATGGCTCAAACGGTTTCACGATTGCTCCGGAAGGCAGTGTGCTGAAGGTCGCCATCGATGCCAACATCAGCTGGAAAGCCACGCTCACTCCTGACGTGGATTGGGCGCGCATCACCAACGTGACAGAAGACTCCATCTTCGTGACCATCGACAAGAACGAGGAAGACGAACGCACCGTGAACCTGTCTCTCGTGGGCGAAGGCGAGCACAGCGGCGTCAGCACCACGGCACTTATCACCCAGAAGGATGAGTCGCTGATATTCAACGACAACTTCAGTTGGTTGCAGGAAGGCGATGAGAAACCGACTTACGAAACTCCTGAGATTAGGATAGACTTGTGGAACGACGCCGAGAAGGCCATGGGATGGCAATCTCTCGCCACCTTGGCTTATGGCGGCCGCGGCTATGTCAAGCTTGGCAAGACCAACTACAATGGCGATATCTTGTCGCCGGCGCTCACCAAGCTCAAGAAGCCTACAAACGTGAAGGTTACCTTCCAGTCGATGGGCTACGTCTCAGCAGGTGGAGTAAAAGACGCGTCAGTTGTCAAGGTTGGCGTTGTAGGCCCAGGAGAGGTCAACGGCGATGATGTCAAGACAATCAGCATCAATGGCACCACTTATCGTTGCGTCCGCTTCGTCAACACGGTCTTCCCCAACTCTCAAAAGAATGAGTACGGCGAGGATTACGACCCGTGGGCACAACCCGAATCTTATCACTCGTTCACCATAACGGGAGCTACCTCGGAAACGAGAATCATCTTCGTTGGTGGTGACGCTTGGAACAGCGTTAAAGGCAAGAACCGCGTGTTCTTGAAGAGCGTTGAAGTAGTAAGAACAAAGTAATTAGAGCATGACAACACCCAACCGCCCTTTGGACGGTTGGGTATTTAATAGTTTTATATCCACAATAAGTTTTATATTTATAACATTAAAGCATAATGAAAAAACTGATTGTTATGGCAGCCGCTTGCCTCATGACATTGGCAGCCGCCGCTCAGACCAACATCGTGGCACACCGTGGCTACTGGGACTGCGCAGGAAGTGCGCAAAACTCCATCACTTCTTTGAAACTCGCCGACAAGATTGGTTGCTACGGCTCAGAGTTTGACGTACATCTCACAAAGGACAACGTCATCGTTGTTCACCATGACCCGAACGTGGGCAAGATAGACATCCAGACATCTGACTTCAAGGCCCTGAAGAAGGAAAGGCTGAGAAACGGCGAGAAGATTCCAACGCTTGAGCAATATCTCGACGCTGTCAAGGACTTGAAGTGCAAGCTCGTGCTCGAGATCAAGAAGCAGAAGGTTCAAAGCCACGAAGACAGCCTCGTGCGCCAGACCGTGGACATGGTCAAGGCCAAAGGCTTGCTCAACAGGATGGTATGGATCTCGTTCAGCGGCAAGGCTTGCGAACTGCTCCACCAGCTCCTGCCAGACGCTCACATCCAGTATCTCAATGGCGACTGGGATCCTAAGACCGTAAAGGCAAAGGGGCTCTCTGGCATCGACTACGAGCAGAAGGTAATGGCACTGCACCCGGAATGGATCAAGGAATGCCACGACCTCGGACTGGTGGTCAACGTGTGGACGGTGAACGACCTCAACACCATAAACCAGTTTATCAAGGCAGGTGTAGACTTCATCACAACAAACGCGCCCGTGGAGGGATTGAAACTTGCCAAATAGGAAGTTTAATCTGATATATACGAAACCATACTTGTTTATATTATAGAAACCCTTACTTATTTAGGATAAACACACGAAGCCCTATTTATTTAGGATAAACATACGAAACCCTACTTTTTCAGAATGAATTACAAAAAGCTATTCTCCGCCTTGGCTTTGGCCATCACCGCGAACCTCGGAGTGCTGGCGCAAGGCCAAAAAGGCCCGGCGTGGCTCTCCAATGCCGTGTTTTACCAGATTTACCCATCGTCGTACATGGACACCGACGGCAACGGCATTGGCGACTTGCCAGGCATCACGTCGAAACTCGACTACATCAAGTCGATTGGCGTGAACACCATTTGGCTCAACCCCGTGTTTGAGTCGGGATGGTTTGATGGCGGCTACGACATCATCGACTTCTACAAGATTGACCCTCGCTTCGGCACCAACACCGACATGGTGAACCTTTTGAACGAGGCCCATAAGCGTGGCATCAAGGTGTGCCTCGACTTGGTGGCAGGCCACACGAGCGACAAGTGCCAATGGTTCAAGGAGTGCGTAAGCGGCGACCGCAACGGCCGATATGCCGACTACTTCATTTGGAGCGACTCTATCTCGAACAATGACAAGGAGCAGATTGCCCTGCGCAACAAGGAAGCCAACCCGCAAGCCAGCACACGTGGCAAATGGGTGGAGCTCGACGCCAAGAGGGGCAAGTATTACCAAAAAAACTACTATGTGTGCCAGCCTGCCCTCAACTATGGTTACGCCAATCCAGACCCTGCCAAGCCATGGGAGCAAAGCGTGAACGCTCCAGGCCCACAGGCCGTGCGCCGCGAACTTCGCAACATCATGGCTTTCTGGTTCGACAAGGGCGTCGACGGATTCCGCGTCGACATGGCGGCATCGCTCGTAAAGGGCGATCCCGACAAGAAGGCGGTAATGGCATTGTGGCAGGAGATGCGCGAATGGATCAACAAGAACTATCCTGAGTGCGTGCTCGTGTCGGAATGGAGCGACCCGAAGAAGTCTATCCCCGCTGGCTTCAACATCGACTTCGAGATTCACCTTGCCGACAAGATTTACAACACGCTCTTCTTCGCTTCCGATACCCCATGGGGGAAAAAGGACAAAGAGTGCTATTTCGACAAGAATGGCCGCGGCAGCCTCGACTATTTCTACTCCAAATACGCCGACATCTACTCGTCGACCCACGACAAGGGCTACGTGGCCTTCCCGACAGCCAACCACGACTTCCAGCGTCTCCGTACCGGACGCCGCAACGACTTGCAGCAGCTGAAGGTCGCCATGACCTTCTTCCTCACCATGCCTGGCGTGCCGTTCATCTACTATGGCGACGAGATTGGCATGAAATATCTCCCAGGCCTTCAGCCAAAGGAGGGAAGCCGCAAGCGTTCCGGCACGCGCACGCCAATGCAATGGACGGCAGGCGAAACGGCTGGCTTCTCCACTTGCACGCCCGAAAAGCTTTACTTCCCAGTTGATACTGAGAACGGCAAGATAACCGTGGCGGCAGAGGACAACGACCCTCGCTCGTTGCTCAACTTCGTGCGCGGCCTCATCAAGCTGCGTCATTCCTCACCGGCACTCAACAACGACGGCGCTTGGCAACTCGTCAGCAACCCATCCAAGCCCTACCCCATGGTTTACACTCGCTCAATGAATGGCGAGACTTACGTGGTAGCCCTCAACCCGTCAAACAAGAAGGCGGCTACCGCGATAGGCCATCTTGGCAAGGCTGAGAGCGTTTCGCTCACGGGCAAGGCAAAATACAAGAGCGGCAAGACCACCGACAACGTTGAGCTGTCGCCTGTCTCGGCCGCGGTGTTCAAGATAAAATGAGCGCAGACACCGCGCTACATAAGAAGAAGATTATGAAATAGCGGATTGTCACCAAACCGACAACTCCACAAACGACTTACCATTTCCCTGCAAAGCGACTGTCGCCTTCCGATAATCGGACGCGGTCGCCTTGTAGGGATTTTTCATGTATGTCTGTGGATTCACCGCCACGAGCGGAAACCAGCTGAACTGCACCTGCACCATAAGCTTGTGTCCCGGCATCAGCACGTGGGCTATGTCGGGCATGGTAAAGCTGATGTTGAAGTCCTTGTTGGGCGTTATAGGCTTTGGCTTCGAGAAAGAGTGGCGAAAGCGCGCCGGCATGACGTCGCCACGCACAAGCATCTCGTATCCGTCAGGGCGCACGTCTATGAGTTTCACCACGGCCAATAGGTCTGTGGCGTCGGTATTGAGCACGAGGTTCACCTTCACGGGGCCCATCATCCGGAGAGTGTCTCGCGTGGCGGGCCACGAAAAGGTGAGCACGTCGCCACGTTTAGAGGCGAATCGCTGGTCGCCTGCCATATACGCGCGGTCACGACCGCGAGTCGTCACATTATTATAATATGGCACGGGGTTGTCGGGGTCCGACACCACCGTGCCTCCGCCGAGACACAACCTCTTGGCGCGAGCGTCCTTGGGTGGCCAGCAATCCAATGTCAGCCATTGGCTTTCCACGTCGCGGTCTTTCATTATCTCCTTGCGTGTCTCGCCAGAGGGCAGCAATGTCACGGGCGCGGGCCGTTTGCCTTTTCCCTCAAGATAATGGGCGAAGAACGGGTATTCTATCTCGTTGATGAAATAGGCCGCCGTGCCGGCACCGAACCACGCGTCGTCGAGGTGCTGGTAACCACTGTTCCCCCAACCATGATGATACCATGGCGCTTCCACGAGATAAAGCGGAGTCTTGGGCGACTGCTTGGCTATCTGCCTCCAAGTGGTCCAAGTGCCATAGTTGTCTTCAGCGTCGTAAAGGCCGCCAACAATCATCACGGCTGGCCTTATCTTGCCCAAGCTGCTCGTTGAGCAATGGGCTTGCCAGTAGCTGTCATAATCAGGATGCTCCACTATGTCGTTCCAAAACGACCCTTCCTCCATCACAGGGCTCAGGATTTCAGCTATCGGCCGCTTGTAGAACACGTCGACCGTGGTGTCGACAGGCGCGAGCTTGCCCATCGCCTTCACCGAAGGGTTCCGCCGCTGCCTGAAGAAAGAAGAGCCGAAGCCGTAGCTGTCCATGAGCATCAACGCCCCGTTATGGTGAATGTCATCGCCCATGAACCAGTTGTTCACGGGTGCCTGTGGCGAAGCCGCCTTGATGGCCGGATGGCCGGAGCGCGCCGCCATGAAAGCGAAGAAACCAGGATAAGACGTGCCTTTCACGCCCACGCGCCCGTTGGTGCGACAGTGGGCGAGCAACCAGTCCACGGTGTCCCATGTGTCAGTCGCCTCATCCGTATCGCCATTTTTCTTCTTGGGATTGAACGGGCGCGATTGCTCAAAACACCCCTCGCTGAGATACGTGCCCCTCACGTTTTGCCTCACGATGATATAGCCATGGTTCAGGTACACGCTGTCGAGCCCAAAGCTTTTCTTGCTGAAAGAGTCGTCGTTGTATGGCCGTAGCGAGTAGGGCGTGCGCATGATAAGCACAGGCGCGTGGTCGTTGCCAGCAGGCTCATAAATCTCGGTGTAGAGCCTCACGCCGTCGCGCATGGCAATCATGGCGTGCCGCTTGGTATAGTTGAAACTATGGGCGCTTACTGAAAAAGCGCAAAGCAGAAAGCCGATTAGATGGATATGTTTTCTCATGGTTTTGCAAAGATAGTACAAAAATAATAAAAATGTGGGATGACATGGATTATTTTAGTCAATATTAGTTGCGCAATAATTGGAATTTTTGTAAATTTGCAAAAAGTCTTGTTGATATTAACCGCAAACGACAAGGCAATACATGTATAATCAAACCATTAAAAAACAAAAACATTATTGCAGAGAAAGTACGTATTTTTTATAAGTGATTGAGAATGAGATAAGTTTTTATCTCATAAAAAGAAGAGGTTACGAATTA
>OIYQ01000068.1_pt1 | contig 40172 bp, 35 predicted proteins | sample 1588311 | NCBI WGS metagenome assembly OIYQ01 (sample SAMN03283244) | human gut metagenome | biome: human-associated habitat; material: feces | host: Homo sapiens | place: Peru | collected 2012
AAAAGCTTATATCATTTTAGCCATTGTTGGTATATGTTGTTTAATTGGGATTTGTTTTAAAATATTTTTAGCTGGAAAATTTAAAGTTATTTTTACCCTTATCTATATTATTGTAGGTTGGGCAGCAATTTTTGAAATTAAAGATATCTTTAATATGCTACCCCAAATTAGCATTATTTACTTAGTCAGTGGAGGGTTGTGTTATACGATTGGTGGAGTTATTTATGCTTTATCAAAATTTAAATACCACCATTTAATTTGGCATATCTTTGTTATGGTTGCATGTTTTTTACAATATATGTGTATCTATTATTTGGTAGTGTAATATGAAAGTACTTTTAACAATCATGTATGATGGGTCAAAATATCAGGGTTATGCTACCCAACCCCACAAAAAAACTATTCAAGATGTTATAGAAGAGAAGTTGTCTTTATTATATAAAAGACCGATAAAAACTATTGCTGCTAGTCGAACTGATAGTGGTGTGCATGCCTTAGATCAAAAGGTGATGTATGAAGATATAAATAATGTAATGAGTATAGGAGAAATAGAAAAAGCTCTAAATTCGTTACTTCCTGATAATATAGTTGTTAAAGAAGTAATAGAAGTTGGAGATGACTTTCACCCACGTTATTTAGTCAAACAAAAAACTTACAAATATATCATTACTACCAAACGAGAACCGTTTTGCGTAGCTTATAAATATTATTTTCCTTATCATATTGATATTGACAAAGTTAATGATGCAATCCCACTATTATTAGGAACCCATGACTTTACTAGTTTTTGTTGTGTCAATACCGACGTTGAGGATAAAGTTAGAACTATTACTAATCTAACGTGTCAACAAATTGATGATGATATTGTATTTAGTGTTACAGGTAAAGGATTCTTATACAATATGGTCAGAATAATTGTCGGAACATTGGTAGATGTTGGTCAAGGACGAATTACTAAAGAAGAACTTAACAATATCTTACAAGCTCGTGATCGAAAATTAGCAGGGAAAACATTCCCACCTAACGGTTTATATTTGGTATCAATAGAATACTAATTATGGTATAATTAGCATAAAGGAGAATGATGAAAAAGTTATTAATGGTATGTGCACTATGCATTAGTGTATTATCAGGATGTGGAAGTGCCACAATTAATGATGTAAGTTTTTCTATGCAATTTAATCAATTGAATAAAGATGAAGCAACAGCAACCTTTACAGTTACTGGATTGCCAAATGACGAAGAATTTGCACAAATCCCTCAAGTAATTGTTGATAGCTTAAAAGCTCAGGAGTTAAAACCATCTGAACGTATCACAGTTACTGTAAAAAGTCCAGACTTAAACGGACGCCACATCGATTTTGGTACATGTGTGTATCAAGATGGGAAAATTATAGAAAACAATATTCACAATACAACAGAGGAAGAATATAAAAATTATATAGGATAGGATATGAAAAAATTATTTAAAATTGTTACAGTATTAGTATTAGCACTTGGAATTGCTGGGTGTGGAAGTAAAACAAATCAACCTGAAGGTCCAATTGCTACAATTGTAGTTAAAGACTATGGAACTATGACATTCCAATTATTTGATGATGTACCAAACACAGTTAAAAACTTTATTTCTTTAGCTAATCAAGGTTATTATAACGGATTAACCTTCCATCGTTTAGTCAAAGACTTTATGATTCAAGGTGGTGACCCTGAAGGAACAGGTATGGGAGGACCAGGCTATAGCATTAAAGGAGAATTTAACAAAAACAAAGTATTGAATACTCATAAACACCTTAAAGGTGCAATTGCTATGGCTCGTAGTTCTGATAATGATAGTGCTGGATCTCAATTCTACATAGTTTTCAATGAACAAGCATGTAAAAGCTTAGAAGGTAACTATGCAGTATTTGGTCAATTACTTTCAGGAGAGGATGTATTAGATAAATTAAATAAAGCACCACTTATGCCAGCAGACCCAACAACAGGAAAAACTTCAGAGCAACCTGAACCACAAATAATCATCGAATCTATCACTGTTGATACTAAAGGAGTTGAATACGGTGAACCAGAAAAAATAGTCAAATAATCACCGAATAAAGCAATAAATTGTTATAATAAAAACGAAAAAGAAGTGGGAAACCACTTCTGTTTTTAATAGGAGCGGTATGAATGAACTTTTTAATAGTTTTGAAGAAATACTAAATGAACATGGTTATTCACTTTATGATTTAGAATTTATCAAAAAAAGTAATATCTTGTCAGTGTTGATTGAAAGAACTGATGGTGAAAATATCAATATTGATGATTGTGTTAAAGTGAGTGAAATATTAAATCAATATTTAGACAGCCACGAATTTTATGATGAGGCATATACTCTTGACGTATCAAGTCCAGGGATAATGCGTCCATTAAAAACAAAAAACCATTATCAACAACAAATTGGTAATGAAATAGAAATTAATTTATACCAAAAAGATCCTAAATTAAATACTAAAAAGGTTATAGGGATTTTAGAAGAAGTCGATGAAGAAGAAATAGTAATTGACGGTAATCATTTTAGTTTTAAACAAATAACCAAAGCAAATGTGACTTTTTAAGGAGAAAGACAATGACAAAAAATCAAAAAATATTTGCCAGTATTAATGCTTTAGTAGAGGCTGAAGAAATTGCACCAGAATTAGTGGTATCAGGTTTAGAAGAAGCGGTAGCAATTGCTTGTAAAAAACATTATGGAATAGATAATGTAACAGTTATCTTCGATATGGAAAGTAAACGAATCAAAATTAGTGGAGAAAAAGAAATCGTTGATGAACAAGTAATGGGTGAAGCATTTGACCCAACTCAACATATTGATATCAATGAAGCAAAAGAAACAAAACCTAATTCAAAAGTTGGTCAAACTTTTAAATATCGTTTAAAATTAGTCCCTGAGGTAATGGATCGATCAACTATTGCTACAGCAAAACAAGTGTTTAGACAAAAATTACGTGAAGCTAAATATCAAAAAATCTTACATGATTACAATGATAAAGTTGGACAAATTGTTTTAGGTAATTTAGCTGAAGAAAAAAATAAATTTATGTACTTCAAATTACCAGGAAATGTTGAAGCAGTACTTCCTGAAAAATTACAAACACCAAACGAAGAGTTAGATCCACGTACACCGATTCCATTAATGATTGAAAAAATTGAACCACAATCTAAAAAAGGACCAAAAATTGTAGTATCAAGAAAACGTCCTAAAATTGTTGAATACGAAATGACAAATGCAATTCCTGAAATTGCTAACGGTATGATTGAAATAAAAGCGATCGCCCGCGATGCAGGTAGTCGTAGTAAAGTAGCGATTGCCCAAACAAGTGACGATGATATTGATATTATTGGTTCAGCAATTGGAAGCAATGGTAGCCGCATTAACCAGGTTAAAAAAGCGTTAGGTGGAGAAAACATTGATTTAATCGAATACTTTGATGATGAAATTATGTTTATCTCAAATGCCTTGGCACCAGCCTTAGTTACGGCAGTACAAATTTTAGATCCAGAAGAAAAAGTATCTCGTGTTATTGTACCAGATGATCAATTGTCATTAGCAATCGGTGGAGGAGGACAAAACGTACGATTAGCTTCACAACTAACTGATTGGAAAATTGATATCGAAAGCGAGAGCGATGCGCAAGCTGCAGGTATAAACTATGAAGACGACATCATTTAGAACTTGTGTTGTCTGTCGTAAAAAATTTATGCAAGACGAGCTCATTAGAATTACCAAAGTAAATGATATATGGTATGTTAATCCCAATAACAAATACCAAGGTCGAAGTATTTATCTAGAAAATGATCCTGCTCATTTTGACAAATTTTTCAAAATGGCAAAAAGATTTAATATAAGTAGTGATAATCTAGAAGAGATTAAAAGAGAATTAGAGGATATTTGTGAAAAACAAATCAATATTTAAATTAATTGGTTTAATGCATGTTAGTTCTAGTTTGGTATACGGATTTGATTCAATTATGAATATTATCTTCACGCCTAAACTAAAATGCATTATTGTTGGATCTTCTAGTAGTTTAAAAACAATTAAGCGGATCCAAGACAAAGCACTTACATATAATAAAGAATTATTTATAGTTGATGAGAGTGATTATACAATTGCTCAAGCATTAGGAAAAGAAAATGTAAAAATAATTGGTTTAACCGATCAAGGTTTCTATAAAAAAATTAAATTAATAGCACAAGGAGAATAATGGGAAAAATAAGAATATATGAATGGGCCAAACAAAACGGTAAACGATCAACAGATATTGTAAAAGCATTACAACAACATGGGCACAAAGTGCGTAACCATACTTCAAGTATAGAAGAAGATATTTTAAATGCATTGTTTAGAGATGAAGTTGAAACTGTTAGTGAAATCAAAGTAGAGAAAAAACCAACTACTCGTAAACCAAGCGAGAAAAAAGAAAATAGTAAGCTTGCAGATAAAAAACCAGCGAGAAGCACTAACAACAAAGAATTTAAACCACGTGGTAATAAAGTAAACAACGATGTAAAAATAGAAGCACCTGCAGCTGAAAGTGGAAAACCTAACAGCAAAAACATCCAAAACAAAAACAACAAACGTCACCATGAAAAAGTTGATCGTTTTGCCGAATTTGATAATAAAGAGCAAAACGTATTAGTTGATCATAAAACTCGTACGCAACTTAAAAAAGAAGCCCGTCTTGAACGTGAAAAAGAATTAAAAGAACAAACAACTATTATAACTTGGTCAGATGATATGACAGTATCAAAATTTGCCAATGCTATTAATATTCCTGCCAATGATATTATTGCTAAATTATTTGAATTAGGAATCATGGCAACATTAAACCAATTGATTGATAAAGAAAGTGCTGAAATATTATGTACAGATTATAATGTAGAAATTAAAGATGATGAATCAAACATGGAATATGAATTTGAATCTTTAATTCCAACATATAGCGATGAAGATCGAGTTAAACGTCCGCCAATTGTAACTGTAATGGGACACGTAGATCACGGTAAAACTACTTTACTTGATACTTTACGTCAAACACACGTTACTGATAAAGAATCAGGGGGAATTACCCAACACATTGGAGCTTACCAAATTGAAAAAGATGGTAAAGTTATTACATTCTTAGACACCCCAGGACATGCAGCCTTCTCAGCGATGCGTGCTCGTGGTGCTAATATTACTGACATTACGATTTTAGTAGTAGCTGCTGATGATGGGGTAATGCCGCAAACAAAAGAAGCCTTAGCTCATGCAAAAGAAGCTAATACTCCTTTAATAGTTGCTGTTAACAAAATTGATAAGCCTGAAGCTAATCCTGAAAAAGTAATGAGTGAATTAGCCGAATTAGGAGTTATTGCAGAAGAATGGGGAGGAGATACACCATTTGTTCAAATAAGTGCCAAAACTGGACAAGGTGTTGATGAATTAATAGATTACATAGATGTAATTAGTGAATTACACAACTATAAAGCAATGGCCAATGTCCCAGGATTTGGAACAGTAATTGAAGCCAACCTAGATAAAGGACGTGGTCCTGTTGCGACTATTTTAGTCGAAGAAGGTGAAGTTCATACCGGAGATGCTATTGTAATAGGACATACTTGGGGAACTGTAAGAAAAATGGAAGATGAATTTGGGCAAACTCACAAAGTTGCCAATGCAAGCCAACCAGTGCAAATTATGGGACTTAAAGCAGTTCCTGAAGCCGGAGATAAATTCATCGTGATGGAAAATGCTAAAGAAGCACAAGTAATTGGGGAAAAACGTAGTGAAATCTTTGCCCAAAAAGCTCGTAATGCAGCACATGCCATGAGTCTTGAAGAATTAAATATGAAAATTGCTGAAGGTAGTGTGAAAGAATTACCAATCGTGTTAAAAGCCGATGTGCAAGGTAGTGTAGAGGCATTAGCAAGCAGTTTAGAAGATATCGAAGTAAATGGTGTTAAAGCTCGAGTTGTTTATAAAGCGGTTGGAGCAATTAATGAAAGTGATGCGATGTTAGCTAGTACATCAAATGCAATTTTAATTGGATTTAATGTTCGTCCTGATAATGTTGCTCGTCAAGTAATTGAAACTGAAGGTGTTGAGTTATTACTTAACAGTGTAATTTATAAAATCATTGAGGAAATTGAAGACTCAATGAGTGGAATGCGTGATAAAAAATATCGAGAAGAAATTATTGGATATGCGGATGTACTTGAAATCTTCAAGATTTCTGGAGTTGGAAAAGTACTAGGAGCAGAAGTTAGAGAAGGTAAAATTATTCGCGATAGTAAAATTCGTTTAATCCGCGATGGAATTGTCGTTTATAATGGAGATATTGGTCAATTAAAACGTCATAAAGATGAAGTTAAAGAAGTTGTTGCTGGACAAGACTGTGGTATTAGCTTCAAAGACTTTGATGATGTTAAAAAAGGTGACCAAATCGAAAGTTATATTTTAGAAGAAGAATTAGAATAGGAATCTTATGAAAGAACTAGATGCAAAATTTAACCATCATATTGTAGAAGAAGGAAAATATGATAAATGGGTTGAAAGTGGAATATTTAACGCTGATGTTAAAAGTACTAAACAACCATATAGTATTATTTTACCCCCACCTAATGTAACTGGAAAGTTACATTTAGGTCATGCTTGGGATGGTACATTACAAGATATTTTAATTAGATACCATCATTTATTAGGTTATGAGACAATGTGGATTGCCGGAATGGATCATGCCGGGATTGCGACCCAAGCAAAAGTTGATGAACGATTAGCGAGTATGGGAATTAGTCGTTATGACTTAGGACGTGAAGGGTTCTTAGAAAAAGCATGGGAATGGAAAAGTGAATATGCTGACATTATTCGTAAACAATGGGGAAAATTAGGTTTTGCTCTAGATTATAGTAAAGAGAAATTTACATTAGATGAAGATGTAAATCAAAAAGTATGTGAAGTCTTTGTTAAATTATATGAAAAAGGTTTAATTTACCAAGGATATCGTATTACTAACTGGGATCCTGCTGTTAAAACAGCATTAAGTGATATTGAAGTAATTTATAAAGAAGTTCAAGGAAAATTTTATCATTTACGCTATCCACTAGCAGATGGGAGTGGTCATTTAGTTGTTGCTACGACACGACCAGAAACATTATTTGGAGATCAAGCGTTAGCGGTAAATCCTAATGATGAACGTTATGGATCGTTAGTCGGGAAAGAAGTAATCATTCCTGGAACAGAAATTAAAATTCCAATTATTGCTGATGATTATGTTAATCAAGATTTTGGTTCAGGTGTCGTAAAAATTACGCCAGCTCACGATCCTAATGATTATCAGGTCGGTATGCGTCATGATTTAAAAATGCCGATTATTATGAATTTAGATGGAACAATGAATGAAAATTGTTTTGAGTTCAATGGGATGGACCGTTTTGAATGTCGAAAAGCTTTAATTAAAAAATTATCTAATTTAGATTTAGTGGAAAAAATTGAAGATTATACACATAACGTCGGACACTCTGAACGTAGTGGAGTTGTAGTTGAAACGATGTTATCAAAACAATGGTTTGTTAAGATGGATGAATTGGCAAACCAAGCAATTACTTTCCAAAAAAATCATCAAGGAGTAGAATTCTATCCACAACGTTTTGAAAAAACATTCTTACAATGGATGGAAAATATTCAAGATTGGTGTATTTCTCGTCAATTATGGTGGGGACACCGTATTCCTGCTTGGTACCATAATGAAACTGGTGAAGTATATGTAGGATTAACACCACCACAAGATATTGAAAATTATACCCAAGATCAAGATGTGTTAGATACATGGTTCTCTTCAGCACTTTGGCCAATGGCAACGACAATATGGCGTGAAGATAATCAAAATATGGATAAATTTTATCCAACTAATGTGTTAGTAACAGGATATGACATTATTTTCTTCTGGGTAAGTCGTATGATTTTCCAAGCCATTGAATTTAGTGGGCAAAAACCATTTGATGATGTATTAATTCATGGTTTAATTCGTGCTGCTGATGGACGTAAAATGTCAAAAAGTTTAGGTAATGGTATTGATCCAATGGATGTTATTGAATCGCATGGAGCTGACGCACTACGTTTATTCTTAATTGGAAACTCAGCTCCAGGACAAGATTTACGTTATAGTGATGAAAAACTAGATGCTAGTTGGAATTTCTTAAATAAAGTATGGAATGTAAGTCGTTTTGTTATTCAAAATACTGACAACATTACACTAGATACTAATTTAGATAATAGTTTATTAGATGATGCTGATTTATATATTATTGAACAATATAATCAAACATTAGATAAAATTAACTACTATATGAATAAATATGAATTTGGTGAAGTTAGTAAATATTTAATTCACTTTATTCGTGATGAGTTTAGTAGTTGGTATTTAGAAAATACAAAAATATACTTTACAAATGCTGATCAATTAAGTAATAATAAAAAATTATTATTAAAAACATTATTAAATAATGTGATGATTATGTTACATCCATTTGCTCCATTTATTACTGATGAGATTTATGCTCATGTTAATCCAGGGCAAGAAATCTTTAATCAAACATGGCCACAAGAAATGTCAATTGCTACTAAAGAAGGAGCACATCGTTTTGCCCTTGTTAAGCAAGTAATTACAGTAATCCGTAATTTCCGTGAACAAGAACAAATCGGTAATAAAAAACCTATGCAAATTATGCTAGAAAGTAATATTAATATTGCTAATAATTACCCGATTATCGAAAAAATGGCAAATATTGAAGCAATTAATCCATATCAACAACAAGAAAATTTAATTAGTTTTGTTGAAGGAGAAGTAACAATTCATATTATAAATGATGACTTAATTGATCAAAATGCAAAACGTGAAAAACTACAACAACAACTAGAAAACGTGCTTAATGAAGTTAATCGTAGCTTAAAAATGCTTAGTAATGAGAAGTTTGTTGGCAATGCTAATCCAGACAAAATTAAAGAAGAAGTTGAAAAAGCAGCACAAAATATTTCACAATATCATGACACATGTCAATTATTAGGGTATAATGATATTGATAGTAAAATTGTTGAATTAGAAGAGGTGTTAAGTAAATTATGAATATCGATGAAGGTTTACAAAAATGGGCTAAAAGATTAATAATTTTAATTTTTTGTTTAATTTTATTTTTCTTTTGTCAAAAAATCGGGCTAATTAAAGCAATTATTAATGTATTAGCAGCTTTAACGCCATTATATATTGCGATTTTTGTATCATGGATGATGCAACCTGTTGCCCGTTATTTAACTGATAAATGGAAAATTAAGTATGGTGTAAGTTGTTTCTTATCAATCATCTTAATGGTCTTGGTAGTATGTGTGTTAATATTTACCATTATTCCGGAAATTTTCTTCCAAATTAAAGGGTTTATTAATACTTTATCTACATCAATTACTAGTTTATTCAATCAATTAGAACAAGTAGGAGTGTTTAAAAAAGATTCTCGTTTCTTTACTGAAATTGATCAAGCATTACAACAATATAACCTAAGTTTAGATTCAATCTTCCGTCACGGTTTAGATTTTGTTAAAAACAATAGTAACTATATTACTGATGGTATCAATTCAACAATCGGGGTAGTCCAATCAGTTATTGGTGTAATAACTCAAATTGGATTAGGTTTCTTATTGAGTTTTTATTTAATGCCTAACTTTAATCACTATGTTAATTTAGTAGTAAAAAAAGTTAATAAAGATAAACAAAAATCGTTTAGAGAAGATTTAACTAGTATTTCAGTTACTTTAAGAAAATATTTAAAAGGATTATTATTAGATACTGTCACTTTATGTATTATTTTATCTGTTTTAACTTCGATTTTCTTTGGTGCTAAAATAGGAATCATGACAGCGATTGTCTTTAGTTTAATAGCTGCTCTATTTAACATTATCCCTTATATTGGACCTATAATTGGAGCAATTCCGTTAGTGTTAGTGGTATTCCAATCATATGGAATTCTTGGGATTATCGGAGCTTCAATATTGATCTTCTTAGCACAGTTTGTCGAATCTAATATCATTTATCCACGTATTATGGGTAACTCAATTAATATGCATCCTGTAACTTTAATGGTCGGTTTATTAGTATGTAGTACCTTATTTGGTTTTGTAGGGATGTTTATTTCAACACCATTACTATCAATTCTCAAAATTTTCTTAGTAAAATTTGGAGTTATAGGAGAGGATGATTTATAATGAATAAAAAAGTTTTCAATAACATAAAATTTATCGTATTATTGATTGTAGGAGTGTTTGTTTTTTTAGTTCCATTTTCTTTGCCTTTTCCTGGATTTGAAGAAAAAACGATCTTAATTTCGCACTTCTCAACATTAGTTAAGGATTATTTTTTAACGCCATTTATATACTTTACCTTAGCCGTACAAGTATTTATTGTGCTTAGTGCACTAGTTGGATTATATCGTCGTATCACTAAGAAAGATTTAAAAAATCCATTCTTAAATGAATTATGTGGAACGACATATCCAATGATCATTACAAAAATAGTAGGAGCAATATTTTTTACTTTAGTTGCTTTAAAACAATTGGGAATTGATTTTAGTCACAATCCAACAATGGGAAGTCAATTATCTATATTTTTTGGAAATGTTTATAATGCGATTATTAACCCAGATACTGGGGGAACAACCTTTGATTTAGTATTAAGTTTATTTTTAACGTTCTTTGCGGGAAACTTATTATTACCATTTTTAACAGATTTTGGAGCTGTAGAATTTGTCGGTAACCTAGCTTCGCGTGTTATGCATAAGTTATTTGGGATTCCTGGTTATTCTGCGATTGATGCTGTAGCTAGTTTTGTTGGAGATGGAACAATTGGAATTTTAGTTACAGATCGTCAGTATCAACGTGGATACTATACGCAACGTCAAGCAGGAATAATAGCTACTAGCTTTTCGATTGTTGGGATTGCCTTTGCAACATTAGTTGCTAACACATTAGGTTTTTCTAATTACTTTGGAATCTTTTATGGAACAATTATACTTGTAACTATTGTATTAGCAATGGTATTATCACATTTTAATTTCTTTAATTTTAAAGATACTTATTATAATGACGATAATAAAAAAGTAGAAGATAGTAATGTTAATTTTAAACAAGCATTTGAAATAGGAGTAGAAGTTTGTGCAAAAGCTAACATTAAAACCATTATTGTGACTGCTTTTAAACAAATTATCACTACCTTTATTATCTTTGTGCCAACAATAATGTGTGTCGGAACATTAGGATTAATGTTATCCACATATACACCAGTATTTACATGGATTTCAACACCATTTATTCCGATCTTACAATTTTTAGGATTTGGAAGTAGTGCTGAAGCAATGGCACCAGGATTATTTGTGGGATTAGCTGATATGTATTTACCAACATTATTCGTATCAGATCCAGCAATGACGATTTCTAGTGCAGCTAAATTCTTTATTGGTGTATTATCATTCTGTCAATTAGTCTTCTTATCAGAAACTGGAATGGTATTATTAAATACTAAAATTGGATTTAAATTTAAAGATATATTAAAACTATTTGCCATTAGAACCTTACTATCGATTCCAATTATCTTATTTGTAACTTATATATTAAGTTTCTTTGGCATTGTTAGTTTTTAATTAAAAGCAACTACGGTTGCTTTTTCTTATGAAAATTTAAATCACCGGATATATAGATAAAATGGTATAATTTAAACGAGGTAATATGAATATAGCAATAGCCTTAAACGGTAGTAATAATGTCAATCTAAACTTATTGTCAGAACAATTAAATATTGATAATTGGATCGCTGGTGATGGAGGATATAATACATTACAAAGCTATAATATCATCCCAGAAATAGTAATCGGTGATATGGATTCTATCAATAATTCAAAAGAAGTAGAACAAGTAATTTATCCTTCTAATAAAGATGTAAGTGATGGATTTCTAGCTCTTAAATATTGTTTAGAACATTATAAAGAGGTTGAACATATCTATATTGTTGGGGTAATTGATGATAAACGTTTAGAACATTTTTGGAACAATATCATTAGTTTATTTGATAATAAAGTTGTTATTATTACTAACAATAATCTTATTTGTTATACTGATAAAGATATTAAATTAGAATATATAGTTAATTGTGACTATATATCGCTTTTCTCACTAACGGATGTAAGTAATTTATCAATTATTGGTGCTAAATACGAGGTTAATAAGCAAAATTATCAAGCTAATCGTTTTTTAGGATTAAGTAATGAATTTGTCGAAGAACAACCAATTACAGTTAGCCTTGATAGTGGTCAATTAGTAATCTTTTATAGCTTTAAGGAGTAATATGTGTGGAATATCAGGATATATAGGAATAAATAGCGATGCACTAGATCGTGTTATTCATGGATTAGAACGATTAGAATATCGTGGATACGACTCAGCAGGGGTAGCTAGTGTTATTAATGGTGAGTTTAAAACATTTAAAACTATTGAAGAAGTTGTAAGTCTTCCAGAAATTATTAATAAAGAAGGAGAAGTTTGTTGTAATCTAGCTATTGGGCATACAAGATGGGCAACTCATGGAGAACCAAGTGTAGTTAATGCTCATCCGCATGTTGTTAATCAATTTGCTATCGTGCATAATGGGATTATTGAAAACTTTCAAGAATTAAAAACAGATTTAATTGCCAAAGGATATGAATTCAAATCAACAACTGATACAGAAGTTGCTTGTGCATATCTTGATTGGGCATTTAGCATGACTGCAAATATTTACCACACCATCCAAATGGCAATTAATGCCTTTGTTGGTAACTATGCTATTGTATTAATCAATAAAACTATGCCAAATAATTTGTATGCTTTTAGTAATAATGCCCCAATCGTAATTGGTGCTGGAAATGATGGATATTACATTGCTAGTGATGAGGCGGCCTTTTTAGATTATACAAATCAATATTTTCGTTTAGAAAATATGCAAATTGCTGAAATTTCTTTAATGGATAATGGGCAAGGAATGGTTCAACCAATGATTAATTTCTACCAATTTGACGTTAATAGCCAACAAATTGTCCCAACCCAATTACAATTAAATATCAGTAAAAAAGATCCAAGTAGTTATGATAAACAAGGCTTTGAGCATTTTATGTTAAAAGAAATTTCAGAGCAACCGATGGTTATAGCCAATACCATTCAAGCATATGGATATAATCAACAACCAATCTTTGACTTACGTGATTATGAACATATTAATATAATTGCTTGTGGTAGCTCATTATATGTTGGAGAAATAGCTAAAAACTTACTTCAACGATTAGGTAAACGCGTAAGTGTAGAGTGTGCTAGTGAATTTAGATATTCAGATGCCACATTAGGTGATGATGATTTATGTATCTTCATTTCTCAAAGTGGAGAAACAGCTGATACATTAGCAGCATTAGAATTAGTTAATCAATTAGGTATAGATACACTAGCTGTAGTTAATGTGGTTGACTCTAGTATTATGAATAAAGCTAAATTTAGTATCCAAACATTAGCTGGTAGCGAAATTGCTGTAGCAACAACTAAAGCATTTAGTGCCCAATTAATGGTATTTATCTTAATGTATTTACAAAATGCTCAATTAGATGGATCAATTGACCAAAATGCATATAATTTGATCATTAATAACTTAATGAATATTAATATGAGTATGCAAAATATCATTAATGACCCTAAAATACAAGAAGTTGCTAAATCATTTACAAATACTGATTCAGCATTCTTTTTAGGACGTGGAATGGATTATCCATTAGCTCTTGAAGGTAGTTTAAAATTAAAAGAAATTAGTTATATTCACTCTGAAGCGTATCCAGCTGGTGAATTAAAACATGGGCCAATCGCCTTAATTAATGAAAAAGTACCTGTAATTTGTTTAGTAACTGACCAAAAATTAGTCGGTAAAATGATATCTAATATACAAGAAGTTACAGCCCGTGACGGAGATGTATTTGTTATTGGATTACAAAGTTTAGTTGCAGATTTATTTAATGATGAAAATACAGTATTATTACCAAATATTGATGAATTTACTAATATCTTTAATACATTAGTAACTTTACAAGTATTGTCATATTATATAGCTAAAAATCGTGATTGTGAAATAGATCGTCCGAAAAACTTAGCTAAAAGTGTTACTGTAGAATAAGTTTTATATACAAATACATGTAAAATAGCACCCTAAAAGGGTGCTTTTATATTATTATATATATTTTAGTTTACATAATATATATTATAGGAAGTTATATTAATAACTTTGACATTAATATATCTCCTGAAGTTAAAAATCTTTCATTGTTACCAATTCTAATAGAGCATAATTACCAAATACCGCATTATTGAGTAAAATATCAATTCTACAATGTTTTTGATACATAAAATTAATTATCTTATCAATTTATTTAAAATTTAATAGTTTAAATTGATATGGTTAACTTTACTTTCTTTAATTCCTTAAAATTATCTTTTTCTGGTAGTACCGTATACAATATATTTATTTTTATCGATCAATTACAAGATTGGTATCCTATCTGATTCCACTACTACGTAGTTAACTATCACTACTTTTTCATACTCTAGCTTATATTTTCTCCTATAATTTTGTCTGCCATTGGTGATAAATTGGCATTCTTCTCTCGTATGTAGCTTGTAATTGCTCTAAATCGCAATATAAAGGCCGAGAATCGTCAAAATATCGTTCTAAGTAATTTATTCCACGATTAATAAAAACTAGCTTATAATGGCGCAATATGAATAAATTTTGCCATCTTTCGACAATTCCACCACCTAAGCTAATAATTGGGGGCTTAAATTTAGTAATTACTTGTTCTAAAATTGCAGTTTCCAGGTCTCTAAAGGCACTTTCTCCTTCTCTTATAATATAATCATAAATAGGCTCTTTAATCGTTGCTTCTATATATTCATCAAGATCATAACTACCTTGATATTGTTTTCCGATTGATGTTTTACCACTAAATGGCATTCCAATTAGAGCTAAGCCTTTAAAACGATAAGTATCAATTGCTTGTTTAATTAAAGGAATTAAATCATAATTAGGGGATAAATCATACCAAATACTAAAATTAGATATTGCTTGATGAATCAACATCTCAATTCCATTAATATGAGGGATCTTATAATATTTGGCACAGATTAACAATGGATTAACATCTGGGGTATAGTTTAAATCAATTATATATTTAAAATTACTAATATATTTACGATCAATTGGTAATTGATCCTCATATCCTCCTTGTCCACAAGGGGTAGTATTAATTAATACCTCAGCTTCATAAGCACGCGAATCAATTTCTCGATCTTGATAATAAATAACATTTACTGTTTTTTTAAGATTAAGAAAATATTTTTGAATCATTTGACTCATACTACCTTTTCCTAATATTGTAATAGAATCTACTTCTTCTTTAACTAACTTATTAAATATATGGATAAAAGCTGGTAAATCAGTATTATATCCGATATTGTGATTTACCATATTAGCACAATTGGTAAAACCAACGACAGGATCATATTTATTAATATGATTTAATATTTCTTGTTTATAAGGAATAGTAATATTATATCCTTGATAATTAGCTAAATTGACATCTTCTAAGCTATCTACTCCTACAATTTCATAACTAAAATCACTAATATGATAATAGTTAGCCAAGTAATTATAAATATAAGGCGATAGGGAATACTCTATATTAGTATTCCCTATTAAACAGAATTTATTATTCATCTTCTACCTCACAGCTAGTAGTAAATATTTGCTGATAAATCTTTTTAATTGAAGCACTATTACTGAATTTATTAGCTTTTTCTAAAATAAACTTTTGACGATCATTATCGACAATTGGGAGCTTATTTTCTTTCTTATATTCTCCTACTTGCTTCACTAATTCAAAACGCTTATCTAATAATTCCATTAATTGGTGATCTATATTATTGATCCCATCGCGTAATTGTTCTAAATCCATAATCTTCCTATATTTGTTGGGTAGTTAGAATTTGATGTAGTTTTGGCACCTCATCATATTCTAATGTTCCTAATTTGTCAACTTCTTTAATAATATTATCAATTTCTGGTTGGGAAATTAATTTATTTTTAATACATAAATAATAATGGAATAAATTATTAGTTATTTCAAAACATTGTGGTGTTATTGGGGTAGTATAACGCCCATTACTTTCACATTCTATGATACTTTTATTAATATTGTTATTAGCTAAATTAGGAATTAAAATACGAGTATTAATTTTATGATCTTCGACTTTTTCTTTTGCTAATACTTTAACATCAGTATAGATTTCTTCTAAACAATTTAAATAACGATATAAATCATATTTAATTGAATCTTGTAATGTATATTTAAAGACAAAACGGTTAAATAAAATACCGATAAATAATCCAACCATAATCATTACTAGACGTGATACAAATACCATAATTTCTTTGCTAATAGGATCATTTACCATTAACATTCCTACAGCTGAGAACGTTACCAAGACAATTTTATATTTATATTGTGTTTGGAACATATGAATGTAATTAGCTAACATTAAAATAATTAATCTTATAGTACTGTCTCTAAAAATTGAAAAGATTACCATTAAGGCAAATGATCCAGCAATTGTTGCTAATAAACGATATTTCATTTTTTGGACTGATTTTTCAAATAATGGAGTCATTACTGAAATTACAGTAAAGACTGCCCATTTACCATCAGGGAAATGGAACAAATCAGAAATAAATGAAATTAAAGAAACGGCAATTGCAATTTTAATAGCAAATGATTGCTCTACTGCATAGCGTTTAACTTTCACAGTATTTTTTTTTGCCTTAGTATAAGTGTGTTGCTCAATAAATTCTTTTGCTTTGTCAGTAATAGATATTTTTTTATTAATGTATTTAATATTATTATCAATAATCGTAATATTGTTTCTTAAATTAATATTACTAATATCTTTAGTATCAAATTTAGTGATATCACTTAAACTACTTACTTCTACTTTTAATTGATTTAAATAATTAATCAATATGTATTTATCACTATCATTATAATTATTTAAATGATAATATATATTTCCTAATGTTTCTATTACATTTATAATAATATTATTTTTGTAGCTATTAGCACTTTTATCTGCTTTATAATCAAACATTGATAGTTTTAAATTGGCAATTGTTGTCTCAAATTGATTTTCTTTTCCTTCAACGTCTAATATTAATTGATCAATCAAATTAGTTATATTTTTAATTCGTTTTGATGCATAGTCACGGTGTTTATAAACAGAATAACCGACAACTATTATTGGACAAATACATAGTGCTGCTAATCTAATTAATAAATCTTTTACTACTATTGATGGATCATTGGCAATATTAATTGGATTAAATAAGATAAAAGCATATTGTAAGGTGAAAGGAAAATACATCTCCATTCTAAAGCTATTATAATATCCATAAGCTATCATATAAACAACGATAAAATTAATAATTAAAGCTAGATAGATATTATAGGAAGCAATGAATCCTCCTAGTCCCATCAATATGTTTAAAAATAAGATCTTACCAAAGAATTTAGCTGGAGTTACACTTAAGTTATAAGGCATAAACATTAAGTATGCTGTAACAGTGGTTACTCCGATTAATGTATTACTTTCACCAAATGCTAATTTAAAGACAACGACAAATAAGATTACTTCGATTAATAACTTTAAATTATACCAGGCTTTCATAAGCCATGCTTTATCCATACTCCTCCTATTCTACGAATTGGTTTTTATATAAATTGGCATAGAACCCATTTTGAGCTAAAAGTTCTTTATGGTTTCCTGTTTCAATAATTTCTCCATCTTTTAAGACTAAGATATAATCAGCTTTTAAAATTGTTTTTAAACGATGGGCAATGACAAAGCTTGTACGTCCTTTAATAATTGCATCCATCGCTTTTTGGATTTTACCTTCAGTAATTGTATCAACATTACTAGTAGCTTCATCTAATACTAAAATACTTGGATCCGTTATAATTGTACGGGCAATAGATATTAATTGTTTTTGTCCTGTTGAAAAGACACTTGAATCATTACTAATTTGTGTATCATAACCATCTTCTAAACTCATGATATATTCATGAATATTAGCTACTTTACAAGCATTCATTACTTCTTCTATTGTAGCATCATTTTTACCAAAACTTACATTTTCTCGAATTGTTCCTTTAAATAAAACACTTTCTTGTAATACGATTCCAATATTACGACGTAGTTCTGATAAATCATATCCTTTAATGTTATGGTTATCAATTAAGATCTCCCCACCAGTTACATCATAGAAACGATTAAGTAAGTTCATGATCGTTGTTTTACCACTTCCAGTAGGCCCTACAATAGCAATCATTTTTCCTGGATGAGCAACAAAGTTAATGTCTTTTAAGACAGGTTTATTTTTTAAGTATTCAAAGTTAACATGTTTAAATTCAATATCACTATTAGGATTAGTGAATGGAATTGGATTAGCACAGTTAACTATTTCTTCTTCTTCATCAAATACTTCTTGGACACGATTAGCACCACTCATTCCTAACTCAACCATGTTATATTGTGCTACAGTTGATGCTAATTGCATAGAGAATTGTTGTGAATATTGAATAAATGCTACTAATAATCCAACACTAAAGATTCCTTCAATTACCATCTTAGATCCTGTAAATACCATTAACCCTAATGTTACAAATCCCATTCCCATCATAATAGGCATTAATAATCCAGAATAGATTTGCCCTTTAAAAGCATTATCTTTAAAGTCATTATTATATTGTTCAAATTTAGAAATAGTTTGATCTTTTAAGTTATAAGAAATAATTTCTTTTTGACCACTTAAAGATTCATCAATAAATCCATTTAATGCCCCTAATTTTTCTTGTTGTTTAGAAACATATTTTTGCGCTTTTTTAAGAATTCCACTACTTAATAATACTGATAATAATCCAAAGACTATAATTAACCAGAATAATGGTTTTTGCACAGTAAAACTTCCTAGGGCAATTGAAGAATCATCTTGATTCCACATCATGATTGCAACTCCTCCAACCATACATAAACTTGATAAGATTTGGATAGCTGATGAGTTTAAAAACATTTGAATATTTTCAATATCATTAGTGAAACGAGACAATAAGTCTCCAGTATTACTCATATCATAGAATCTAATTGATAAGTTTGCAATTTTTCTAAATAATCTATTTCTAATGTTTTTACAAGTTTTAACTGTTATATTTACAAATAATAGAGTATATAAACTCATTCCAATCGCTAAACTAATAAATGTTAATAATAACTTAATAATAAATTCTTTAAAGTCTTTATATTTTTCACTACGTAATTGTTTAATATCTTTTGTATTATTAGCTATACTTACTAATTGTTCTCCTGGTAAACTTTTTAACATTTGTTTACTAAACGGATTTAAGTTACTATCTTCAATATATTTAATTTGTTGTTCATTAAATTTTTGCTGATCAAGTACATATTGTTTATTTAATAAAATTGTATCAGTCAATACTTGTTTTATATGAAATTGTTCTTTAATTTGTTGTTGATCGGCATTAAGAATTTGATGTTTTTGTTCTTCACTTAATGTTGAAAGTTTATCAACAATTGTTTGGCGTTCTTCTTGAGTTAATTCTTCATCTTGATCGATAATTTCATTCACTTCATTTAAGTTTTTTTCAGCAATACTAACACCTATATATTGACCTAAAGCATTAAAGCTTTCTCCTAATAATTTTGGTGCTTGGACATTTAAGTATGTAGCACAAATCATTAATCCAATCACTATAACAAAAGTCAGAAAATAACGTTTAGCATTACGTACTATTAATCGAGCACCATTTAATAATTTAGTCATTATCTTCCTCCTTTTGTGTTAAGTAAATTTCTTGATAAGTTTTACTCATTTCTATTAAATCTTGATGAGTACCAATAGCTTCTATACTGCCTTCATTTAAAACAATAATTTTATCGGTTTCAATGATTGAAGAGATTTTTTGAGCAACTATTACTACACCCATATCTTTTAAGTCAGAATAAATTGCATCTTTGACTAATTTCTCACTTTGTGCATCTAGTGCTGAAGTTGAATCGTCTAAAATTAAAATATCCGGTTTTTTCATTAATCCACGAGCAATACTTAAACGTTGTTTTTGTCCACCAGAAAAGTTAGCCCCTTTTTGGTAAACTTCAGATTTGAATCCATCTGGTTTTTTACTAATAAACTCACTAGCTTGTGCTATGTCACTTGCCCAAACTAAATCAACTTCAGTTGCTTCTTGGTTAGCATTATATAAGTTCGATTCAATATCTCCACTAAATAAGTTAGCTTTTTGCAATACAATCGCAATATGTTTTAATAATTCATCATGATTATATACGAATTGATCTTCCCCATTGATTGTAATTGTTCCTTTAGTTGGATAGAATAATTGGGCAATTAATTGCACTAATGTCGATTTACCACTACCAGTTGGTCCAATAATCCCAACTTTCTCTCCTTTATTGATTTCAAAACTAATATCTTGTAATGTTGGTTTACTACTAGAAGCGTAAGTAAAATCAACATTATTAAAACTCATATTTTTAATTTCTTTAATTGTTTTAGTTTGGTATGGATTATCTTCTTTAACATCTAAGATTTCATCAATACGACGTACACTTACCATCGCTCGACCCAATTGGTTCATCATAAATCCACCATTAACAACTGTAAACATTAAAATCATAATGTATTGTGAGAATGATACAATGTTTGCTAATGAATTAGGATCTTTAACACCTACACTTGATAAATTAAATAATACATATAAAACAATCAAGTTAGCTACCAATGTAACAAAAGGAATTAATAAACCGAAACTCATTCCAATTTTTTTGAAGTTTTTTGAATATCCATCTACTTCTTTTTTAAAGTCAGCTTCTTCTTTATCTTCTTGAACAAATGATTTAACTACTCTTGCACCATCAACATTTTGTTTAACAATTGTATTTAAGTTTTCTGTAGCTATTTGATTAATTTTAAATTTTGGCATTAAACTTCTAATGGTAATAATCATTACTATTACTACGATAAAGATATATAAGAATGTTGTCCACCAATATTTAGGTACTGACAAAATTGTGAAGATAATACATCCAATAAACATTAATGGGATACGAAGTACTAGTTGGAACATTGCCATTATTAAGTTTTGTACTTGGGTAACATCATTAGTTAATCTTACAATTAAATGTGATACTGAGAATTTCTCAATTTGTTGGTAACTAAATTTTTGAATTTTTTTAAATATATCACTACGTAGATGTGTTCCAACAAATGTAGAAATTTTAGCTGCAATAAAAGTATTGATAATTCCTAACAATAATCCAATAATCCCTACACTAATTACTAGGATTCCTGCATTAAATACTGCATGTTGATCAATACTAACATTTCCAGCTGCATCAATGGTATTTAAATTCTTTATAATTTTTGAAGTCAGGTTTGGTTGCCATAAAGATATTATTACTTGACAAAAAGAAATAACTAAAGAAACTACAACTAAACCTTTTTTCTCTTTTATATATTTCATCATAATTACTCCTTTCTATATACAAAAGTCACCATCTTTAAAAATTTGGACTTGACTTCCATCTTCTTTGATTCCATAGATATTCATATCAGGTGTTCCGAACATAAAATCAACATGAATTGCTGAATCATTACAACCTAGTTGATCTAATTCTTCTTTACTTAGATTTTCACCATTTTTAACGGTAGTTGGATAAGCTTTCCCTAATGCTAGGTGGCAGCTAGCATTTTCATCATATAATGTTGTAAAAAATAAAATATTACTTAATGAAATTGGGGTATGATAACTAACTAAAGCAACTTCTCCTAAGCTTCTACTTCCTTCATCAGTATTTAACATACTTTGTAGGATTTCCTCACCAACTTCAGCTTTAGCATCAATTACTCTTCCATCTTTAAATTCTAAATAGAAGTCATCAATTAATTGGCCATGATAACTTAATGGTTTAGAACTATATACTTTCCCATTAACATTACGTTTGTCTGGCATTGAATATACTTCCTCAGTTGGAATATTAGCAATAAACGGTTGATTATTAGTATGATTAATAGAATTAGCTGCTAAAAATTGATAATCTTTAACTAATCCGACATTTAAATCAGTTCCTTTTTCGTTAACAAAATAAAGAGAAGTAAAATTATTATCATTAATAATTTTGGCATAAGTTTGTAAATGATTGATGTGTTCTTCCCACGCATTAATTGGATCATCATTATCACAACGTGTCATTTTAAAAATCATATCCCATAATTTATTAATACAATCTTCATCATTAGGAAAAACTTCCATTGCCCATTTTTTAGTTGGAACTGCCACAATACACCATGACACTAAATCATTCATAATCGCCTCATCTTTTTTGTTTAATAAACGATGAACTGTTTGCTGCCATGCTGATAACTTATCATGATCAATTCCACTTAAGGCTTGAGAATCTAGTCCATCTAGTGATAAGAAACAACTGTTAGTATCCACAAAGTATTCACTTCGAGCAATAGCAAAGTCTTCGATTGTTTCAAAATGTTTTATATCTTCATATTTATATTTTAATTTAGTCAATTCCGGATCATTCCAATCAACTACAACTTTATTCGCTCCCATTTGGTATGCACTATCTACTATTTGGTGAACTATATCAGCACATTCTAAGGGACTATTAATAACTAAATTTTGACCTGGTTGTAAGTTAAGTCCGATTTTTAACACAATATTAATATAATTATCTAAGTATTTTTGATTCATCTTTACTCCGTAATGGTTTTAGTAAACGATTAACTTCATCTACCCAATATTTATTTGTTTTTATTAAATTATAAATTTGATTACAATCATTTAGATAAATAAAAAAATTTCTCACCACAATTAGTTGGTCAGAATTAATTTTACAACTTTGAATTATGTAGTTATAATTTTTAATTCGCTCATATATTTCTACGATATCTACATCTTTTAACATTAAATTACGACATAGTGCCATCTCTTCAGCACTATAACAAGGTTTAGCATAGACTTTTATGTGATTATAGTCTAATTGGTTATTAAACCCTTCTTTAATTTGCCACATTTGACGCGAAGTTAAATCATCATTTAAAATTAACTTTAAAATATTGTCACTAACTTGCTCATTAATTGCATGTTTAATTACCCCAATTTGGCTATCATTATAATTATGTTGATAAATGTCATCAATAATCCATTCACTAACATTATTAGCTTTTAGTTGCTTGATTTGATAAATTTGTTCTGCAACTAATTGGTTTTCGGATAAATAAGAAATAATTTCATCAATACTATTAAAACGATCTTTAGGATCTAAGGCTGTGGCTTTTTTAATTAAAGGATACAAATATTCTTTGTCTTCTTCTTTTAGACAATGTTTAACTAGCACTTCAATAGTTTTTCCTAAACTAAAAATATCGCTTTTAACTGTTGTTTGATTAAAACCATATTGTTCAGGGCTTGCATAAAATTTAGTCCCTAAATATGTCGTATCACTATATTTATCTTGTTGATACTTTCTTGATATATCATAATCAATTATAACTACTTCATCATCAACTAACAAAATATTAGCAGGTTTTATATCACGATGAATAATTCCTTGAGAATGTAATGTTTTAAGACCACTACAAATTTGGGCTATAATTTGATATAGATATTCTTTAGAAATTATCTTTTTAGCTTTAACTAACTTTTCTAAGCTAGCACCTTGATAGATTTTAGTTAAGTAAATTAATTTATCTTCTTGTTTTTGAAAATAACCAATTCTAGCTAAGTGCTTATTAGTTTTTGATAATTCTGCAATTTGCATTAATGTTTCATAACTACTAAGTGGTGCTTGCTTAGCAAAGTAATAATTCTCACCGCTTTGATAAACACTAAAGGTTTTAGTAGGTGAAAATTTATAATTACCAATATGGTTAAACTTCATAATTAGGTCCTAATTCTCCTGTATGGAAATGATAATTACATAGCATGACATATTCAACATTATTTTCTGGAATATCAACTAAGATGGTTGGACCATCTTTGGTTAATTTACCATTAATAACTCTTCCGTTTTGGCGGGCTTTTTTTCCACACCAACAAACACTAGTACTTTCTTCCATCTTATCACAACGTTCAATAATTCTTTTACTTCCAGGAAATAAATTACCACGAAAATCGACCTTAATTCCAAAGAAAATAATACTTTCAATATCATGATTATATCCATAATCAATGATTGTATCGATTACTTGTTTAGATAAAAAGTTACATTCTTCAATCAAATAAATTTTAGCACTACTTTTTTCTAATATAGATAATACTTGTTTAGGATCATCTTCTTTAATCTCAATGGCATCTAAACTAAGTCCGGTACGACTAGAAACTTTATTTTTTACTTTTTGGTCTAATTCAGGTTTTAAGATTAAAGTTTCAATACCATTTTCCATATAGTTATGGGCAATTTTAATTAACTCTAAGCTTTTTCCTGAATTCATACACCCGTACTTATATATAATCTTAGTCATTATTTACTCCTTCGTGATTACGACGTTGTTTTTCTAAATGAATTTGTAAGACACTAATATCTGCTGGATTAATCCCTGATATTTGACTAGCAATTCCAATTGTTTGTGGACGTAATTTCTCTAATTTTTCTCGTGCTTCTAATGCTAGACTATCGACCTTACTATAATCAATATCATCAGGAATACGCTGTTTATACAATTTATCTTGGCGTTTAACTTGTTCAATTACTTTATTAATATATCCTTCATATTTAATATCAATATCAACAAGTTCCATTACTTCTTGACTATAATCATTAATATCAAAAATAGCTAATACATCTTTTGTCGTTATATTAGGACGTTTAATAAAATCATAAGCAGGGATTCCATGATTAACCGGTTGCGTATCTAACATGTTAGCTAATTCAACTGTTAAATTTTTTGGAGTTATCATTAAGGTAGTTAATAATTCTTTTAATTTATCAATTTGTTGTTGTTTATCAACAACTTGTTGATAGTGTTCATAAGGAAGCAATCCTGCTTCATATCCTAATCTTGATAAACGAAGATCCGCATTGTCATGACGTAGATATAAACGATATTCACTTCTTGAAGTTAATAATCGATAAGGCTCATTAGTTCCTTTAGTAATAATATCATCAATCATTAATCCAATATAACTATTAGTGCGATTTAAATTAATTGGTTCTTTTCCATCAATACTTAAACAAGCATTTATTCCAGCAACAATTCCTTGTCCTGCTGCTTCCTCATATCCACTTGTTCCATTAATTTGTCCTGCTGTATATAAATTTTTAACTTTTTTAGTCTCTAAACTTGTTGTTAATTGCTCGGGGCGAAGTGCATCATATTCTATAGCATATCCATATTTTTGAATGCGAGCATTACTAAATCCAGGAAGAGAATGGATCATTTCATCTTGAATATAAAAAGGCATACTAGTAGAAAAACCTTGTACATAAATAGTTTCCATATTTCTAGTTTCTGGTTCTAAGAAAAGTTGATGTGAAGTTTTATCAGGAAAACGCACTAACTTATCTTCAATACTTGGACAATATCGTGGTCCTACTCCTTCAATCACTCCAGAATACATTGCTGATTTATCTAAATTATCATAAATAATTTTATGAACTTCTTCATTAGTATGAATTAACCAACAATCAATACTATCTTCTTTAGCTAAATAAGTTGGATTAAAGAAACTAAATTCAAGAGGTTTTTCATCTCCAGGCATCACTTGTGCTTTGGAAAAATCAATTGAGTCGGTATAAACACGAGCTGGCGTTCCGGTTTTTAACCGAAACAATTCAACATTTGCTTGACGCAAGCTATCAGATAATGTTTTAGTAGTTGGGTACCCACTAGGTCCACTACTAGTTTTATCCTGACCATTAATCACATAACTATCCATATAAGTACCAGTTGTAATAATGGTCTTTTTGGCTAAAACTCTATCTCCATTATCTAGTATCACTCCTAAAGCTTTAGTATAATCATCATTAAAGATAATTTCATTAACCATTGCTTTAAGTAGTGATAAATTAGGTGTTTGTTTTAAATAATTAAACATCAATTTAGGGTACTCATCTTTATCGATTTGGGCACGAAGACTATGAACTGCAGGTCCTTTAGAGCTATTTAACATTTTAATTTGAATCTTGGCTTGATCTGCAATAATACCCATTATTCCCCCTAAGGCATCAACCTCACGGACAACGACACCTTTGGCAGGACCCCCAATTGATGGATTACATGGAGCCATTGCAATATTATCAAAACTAGAAGTAATTAAACATGTTTGTTTACCCATTTTCGCACTAGCATGCGCAGCTTCACAACCAGCATGTCCAGCACCGACTACGATAACATCAAATTGTAGTTCCATGCAATTCCTTTCTTCTTTAATTAATTACCCTCCGTAACCCTCCGCTGTACAATTTTTCAGCGTAATTAATCAAAGATACTTAAAACAATGGAAAAAACCAATTCATAGGAATTGGTTTTTTAACCTAATTGTTATCTATTATTGATTGTCGTTTAATGTATGATTACGTAACTCATTTAATTGTTCATTAATCATATCTTTTTGTTCGTAGTAGAAGTCTTCTCCACGTTCTTTTAATTCGTGAGCTTTTTCCATACCTTTGTAGTAAGCATCAGTAGAGAAATCTAAAATATCTTCACGTAATTCTTCACCAGTTTTTGGTGTAGTTAAAGCTACAGCAACTCCAGTAACTACTGCACCAACAGTAGCTCCGATTAAGAAATCTTTAACACTTTTCATGTTTCCTCCTTTATTTACTATATTATACCACTTTTAAAAAATTGGTTGGGGTAATAAAAAATAAAAAACTAGTAAAAATACTAGTTTTTTGATACTTTATTGTAAGTTAGCTAAATTAGTATTGATTGTTTCAATAATCTTATCTTTTCCAAAAATTAATACAATTTGTGGCAATTCAGGACCATGCATTTTACCACTAATTCCTATACGAATTGGCATATATAACATTTTTCCTTTATTACCAGTATCTGCTTGCACTTCTTTAATTAACGCTTTAACATCTTCTTCAGCATTAATGTTAGTTGTACTCAATTTATTTCTAAAACATTCAATTACTGACGTTAAATCATTTTCTTTAACAAATTCTATGGCTTCTTGTTCTAAATTAACATCTAAGAATTCATTAACTAAATCTGTAATTTGTGCTCCATAACTGATTTGGTCTTTAAATAATAAACAAATTTGGTTAACTGTTGTTTGATCAAAATTATTAATTACATCTTGATCAACAAAAGGGAATACTAATGATAAATAAGCTTCATCACTTAATTGATTGATATATTGATTATTAATCCATGATAATTTATTAACATCAAATTTAGCACTTGATTTTGATAAACGTTTTTCATCAAATATATCAATTAATTCAGTTTGACTATAGATCTCTTCTTCACCAACTGGTGACCAACCTAATAATGTAATAAAGTTAAACATTGCTTCTGGTAAATAACCTAGTTTTTTATAATCTTCAATAAATTGAATAATTGAAGTATCACGTTTAGATAACTTTTTACCTTCTTCATTAACAATTAATGACATATGACCAAATTCTGGAACTTCAAATCCTAATGCTTGATAAATCATAATTTGTTTTGGAGTATTTGAAATGTGGTCTTCTCCACGTAAGATATGACTAATTTCCATTAAGTGATCATCTAAAACTACTACAAAGTTATATGTTGGAATACCATCACGTTTAACAATGTTAAAATCACCACTAACATCATTAGAATTAAAACTAATTGGCCCTTTTACCATATCGTTCCAATTAATTTCTTGATTTTCTGGAACTTTAAATCTAATAGTATATTCTTCACCATTAGTTAATTTTTCTTGAATTTGTTCTTCAGTTAGATGACGGCATTTTCCTGAATACTTAGGAATTTCACCATTAGCTTTTTGTTGTTCTGCTTCTTGATCTAATTCTTCTGATGTACAAAAACAACGATAAGCCAATCCTTTTTCTAGTAATTCGTCAATAAATGGTTGATAAATTCCTGCTTCAGTTCGAGCTAATTGATTATATGGTGCATGAGGACCTCCTACATCAACACTTTCATCCCATTTAATCCCTAACCAAGCTAGGTTTTCTAATTGTGATTTAACTCCGTCCTCAACATTACGAGTAGTATCAGTATCTTCGATACGAACAATTAAATCACCATTATTATGTTTTGCATATAAGTAATTAAATAATGCAGTACGTGCATTTCCAATATGTAAGTATCCTGTTGGACTTGGTGCATATCTTACTCTAACTTTTTTCATTATACTCCTTAATTTAGTTATATTCTTTTTTATTATACCATTTTATATAATTGCAATTAGAATATTAATAATTAAAAAAGACCCCAAAGGGATCTTTTCTTAGTATTATTAGTTTAATAAATCTTTGAATACTTTTGAAGGTTTAAATTTAACACTTTTTGAAGCTTTAATTTTAATTTTTTCTTTAGTTGCAGGATTAATTCCGTTACGTGCAGCATTTTTTTTAGGTGCAAAACTTCCGAATCCTGGTAATTTAACTTCTTTTCCTTTTTTAACTTGTTTTTTGATTGTGTCACAAGTTACACTAATCATTTCTTCACATTTAGATTTTGGTAAATCTAATTCTTTTGCTAATACTTCAACTAATTCTTTTTTATTCATTTTTCCTCCTACTATTAATACACTTGTATTATAACAAAAAAATCATTAATTGTAATTTTTTTCATTAAAAAAATACCTATTTTTAGGCATTTTCTAACCTATCAATTTTTTACAAAAATTGATGGCGTAACTTTAGTATGAACATTATCATGTTTAACTGCTTCAATGATAACTCGCTTAGCATCTTGCTCATCAGTATAAATAAATTGCATCTTAGCAATACTAAAGTTATACTTATATAATATTTTAATAATCTCATCTAAACGGTCAGTAATATGAATAAAAATAAATTTACCTTTATTTGATAATAGAGTTCTCGTTTTACTAACTATCGTTTCAAAATTAATTAATATTTCATGACGAGCAATACTACTTGATTGTTTATTACTAACTCGAGCATCTTCATTATACCTAAAGTATGGTGGGTTACAAATAATTAAATCCCAACTATTTGCTGGTAATATTTCTTCAATTCGATTAATATCACCAACTATCGGATAAATATTATGTAAATTGTTTTCCAGACAACTTTGTTTAAATAACTCAATGTTGTCAGGTTGAATATCAATGCCAACAATTGGAACAGTTTCTTCATTAAGCATTAAGCTAATTGGTCCATTTCCGCAACAAAGGTCTAAGATAGCATTACACTTTTTATTAATACTAATAAAATTAGCTAGTAATAGACTATCTTGAGTATAGTTGTTTTGGTCTGGTAATTGATAAATAATTTTATTGTTTGGTAATGTATCTTTAATCATCTTCTTCCTAACGCATGTTTAGTAACAAATCACAAAACATGCTATCAATTAATAAGCTTAAATCTAAACTCATCGCATTTTTAGCTTCATATTGTTGAATAATCTTAAATAATTCAAAACGCTTATTATTAAATAATGCGTTTAGTATTATTGTCTGGATAATTTCAACATCAACTAATTGGGGTTTTTGAATTTTTGTTCTACAAATAATGTAAGCTTCTTCAAAACGTAATTGCTGACAATATTTATAAATATTTTTATAAATTAAACTAATATCATCATTATTAACTAACCAATAATATAAATTAGGACTAAATATTTGTAAAAATTCATCATCTGTGTTGATCTTATCTTCCAGATGATAAATAACTAATCGGGATTTAATTGTATCTAGGACTTTATCTTCATGTTCAAAAATTATAATTTGCACCTGATCTTTATTATCTTCGATTGTTTTTAATAATTTATTCTGATTCTTTAAACTGATAATATCAAATTGATAAATAATTCCCACCATCACTAAATTATCCACAACAGGATTATTTATTTTTTCAATATAATCGTTAATATCTTCACTAGTAATTTTTTCTTGCTTTAATTCATACTTTAAGAGATGATTATTATCAACAAAGTTATTAATAATCATCTCAATGGTTTCATCTAAATGGGGATGATTAATACTTGCTTTGATTCCGATTGTAACACCCACTTTTACTCCTTTAATTTACTGTACCAAACACACTTTATTTGGTACAGTAAATTATAATTTGACTAATTTTAACTCAATCATGTTTAACACATGAATCAATAACCTTAATTGCTTCTTCTAATATTTGTTCTGGAGTTTGACTAGCATCTATTACATAGACATTATCTTTTTTAAGTAATGTCTCATCAAATCCATGTTTGACTTTTTGATGAAAACTTAGCGCTTCTTGATCTAAGCGATTGTTTTCATCACTACGTTGTTCTTGAATCCGTTTGATTCCTAGTTGTGGATCTAATTGTAAATAAAAAATAATGTCAGGTTTAATACTTTCTAATATCCAATTGTTAATATTTATTACATCTTCTACTTGTAACCCTCGTCCATATCCTTGATAGCTAATACTACTATCAACAAAACGATCACATAAAATCATTTTGTTGGTAGCTAAAGCAGGTTTAATTGTTTGTAAGATATGTTCATGACGACTAGCTGCAAATAATAAGCATTCTGTTTTTGCATCCATATCATAATTAATAATTACATCTCTTATTTTTTCACTAACTTCACAACCTCCTGGTTCTCGAGTTAGTAATACATCATAGTGATCACTATAATAATTATAAAGGTTTTTAATTAAGGTTGTTTTCCCACAACCTTCTCCACCTTCAAAAGTAATAAATAAACCCTTATTCATCATAACCTTCCATTAATTGATCTACATTAATATTATATGCACTTAATAGATCATTTAAATATTGTTTTTTCGCAATTAAGTGCATTTGTTTTTCATATTGATATAATTGATTTTCAATTGTTTTTAAATTATTAAAAATTGCATTTTTACTAACATGATAAATTTCTGCAATCTCATTAATTGAATAATCTTCATAATAATATAATTCATAAATATTTTGTTTATCTTCCTTTAATAATGGATGATAAACAAAATAATATTGATCTAGTTCTTCATTTTTATCAATTTTATTCATTATAATCGCCTTTAAATAACATTGTTAGATAATCATGATAATTAAATTCTTCAATCGCTTCTACGTTTTCTCCACTAGTAATAAAGTAAATTGGAATTTTTAATTCATAAGCGATATTGATAATTAATCCTACTTTAAAGTTAGTATCAATTTTAGTAACAATAATACCATCTAGGTGTGTTAATTTATCAAATTCAAATGCTTGTTCTAATGTATTTTTACCACTAGTTCCATCTAAGACTAAGATATTTTTCTTTTGATATTCTCGATTAACATTTTTATCAATAACTTGATCGATTTTTTTTAACTCTTCCATTAATCCTGTTTGATTATGTAATCGTCCTGCTGTATCACAGATTAGTAAATCAACGTCTTGGTGTTGATTTACATAATCAATGGCATTATAAACAACAGCACTAGGAGCATGACCTTGATGAGTTTTAACTATTTCAACATCTAGTGTATTAGCCCAACGTGCAAGTTGTTCAATTGCTCCAGCTCTAAATGTATCCGCTGCTGCTAATAAGACATGATATTTATCTTTATACATATTAGTTAATTTAGAAATAGTTGTAGTTTTTCCTACCCCATTTACTCCCATTACTAATAATATATTTAATTTATCATCACTTAAAACTAAACTTTCTTCTTTAAATTGAATAATGTCATTAATAATTTCAAAGAATACATCTTGGAAAGTTTGTTGATCAATACGTTGATTATAGATTTTATTTTCCATTTGTTGCGTAATTAATATTGCCACATTAGGTAAAATATCTAATTCAATTAATTTTTCTTCTAAATCATCAAAGAATTCATCATCAAAGAATTCTTTATCAATAAACAAAGAATTAAATGAATGAAGAAAGTTGTTATTAACAACTTTCATATTAAAGAAAAATTCATCTTTTAAACCTTTTAAGGTTTCTTTAAAGCTCCCAAACATAATCCTCCTAGTCAGTTAAATTAACGCCTTCAGATAATGATGTTTTAAATACTGAACTAATTCCTTTTTCCACCATCGTTATTCCATATAAACTATCACAGGCTTCCATTGTACCTTGACGGTGGGTAATTACTAAGAATTGTGTACGTTCACTAAATACTTTAATATAGTTAGCATAACGTTTAACATTTACTTCATCTAGTGCTGCTTCTACCTCATCTAGAATCGTAAATGGTACTTTCTTAATACGTAAAATTGCAAACAATAAAGAAATAGCAGTTAAAGCTTTTTCTCCCCCACTTAAAAGGGAAATAGTTTGTAATTTTTTACCTGGTGGTTGAGCAACAATCTCAACCCCTGTTGTTAATAAATCACTAGGATCAGTTAATACTAGATCCGCTTGTCCTCCACCAAATAATTCTGAGAAGATATACTTAAATTCTGTACGTAATTTTTTATAAGCTTCATCAAACTGTTCAATTACTACAGTATCTAATTTATCCATAATATTAGTTAATTTTTCCATTGCAACTAACAAGTCTTCTTTTTGACTACTCATGAAATCATAACGCTCTTTGATTTCTTCGTATTCAGAAATGGCATCAGGATTAATTACCCCTAATGATTTAATACGACGTTTAGCATCAACTACTTCTTGTTTATATGCTTCGATATTAATATTTTTATCACTTAATTCATAAGCTCGTTCATAACTTAATTGATATTCTTCACTTAATGTATCCATTAGTTGCGATAATTCTACTTCTAGACGTGATAATTTAACATTGTTTTCATTTAAATCTTTCGTTAAGATTTTAATTTCTTCATTATCATTTTTGTTTTTAGTTATAATATCACTACGTTCTTCATTACAATTATCTAATTGTGTTTCATATTCAATTTTTTGATTATGTAATTTCATGTATTGATTACGTAATGTTTCTAATTCTTCATCAATTCCAGAAGTTTCTGTATCAACCTCAACATCTAGATCCTGAAGTTCATATTTACTAACTTGGATTTGTTCTTCTAAACTACGAACTTGTTCTTTCAAATAATTTACTTTTAAGCGTAATTGGTGTGCTTGTTCTTCTTTTAGTTTTAAATCTTTATTATATGTTTCAATTTTACTTTCGGCTTTTTCAATATTTACTTCTAGTTCTTTTATTTGTTGGTTAATTAATAATGGGTTTACTTGTTTAAATTTACCCCCACTAATTGTTCCATTATTAGCAAATACATCACCTTGTAAGCTGACAATACGACAGCGTTTATTAGTTTTTTCAAAACATTTTTGTGCACTATCAATATCAGCAAATACTAATGTGGTACTTAAAATACTTTTAAATAAATCTTGGTATTGGTTGTTAGTTGTGATTAAATCACTCGCAACACCAACAAAACCATTCATACTTTGTGCTTGATTAATTATGTTTTGATCTAATGCTCTTACGCTTACATCTGGAAGAGAAACAAATGTCGCACGTCCATATTGATTATCACGTAAATATTTAATGGCTAATTTAACATCATCCATATTGTTCATAATAACGTCATTTAAACGACCACCAATACATACATTAATTGCTTCTGCATATTTTGCTTCTACCTCAAATAATTCTTTTAAAATATGCACATTTTTGAATTTATTTGAATTAATTAACTGTTTAATACTAAAAGGATATTGATTACGTTTATTAGCTTCTTTGATATCGTTTAAGTGACTTTGCATGTCATATTTATCATTACGAGTAGAAATTAGATTTTGATTAATTTGGCTTAATTCATTTTCAATTGTGTTTAATTCATGTTGGTTAGTATTTAAATCAGTATTGATTTTTTGAACTTGTTCTTGATTGTTAATAATAGTTGTTTTTAAAGTATTAATAGTTTGACTTACGTCACTATTATTTAACATTTTTTGACGTTCATTGATCATTTTTAAATTACTTTGTAATCCATATATTTTTTCTTGAACTTGATTCATTTGAATGTTAGCTTCATTGACACTTTCTTTAATACGGCGTTCTTGATCTTGAATTTCGATTAAAGAAGCATCACTAATACTAATTTCATTATTTAATGTAATAATTTTTTGATTTAAATCATCATTGATTTTTTTGTAAGCTTGATAATCATCTTTAATATCATAAATACGATTAGCTAAATAAGATACTTCATATTGTTCTAATTTTTCTTTTAACGTTTGATATTCTTTGGCTTTTTCACTTTGTTTTGCTAGTGGTCCTAAACGTCCATCCATTTCATTTAAGATAATATCTACTTGTTTTAAGTTATCATTAGTACGTTCTAATTTACGTAAAGCTGCCTCTTTACGTATTTTATATTTTAATACTCCTGAGATGTCCTCAATTACTTGACGACGGGCTTCTGGTTTTGAAACGATAATTTCTTCGATTTTACCTTGAGAAATAATTGAGAAACTATTTTTACCAATCCCTGAATCCATAAACAAATCAACAATGTCTTTCATTCGACATTCAACATTGTTGATTAAATATTCACTATCACCGCTTCGGTATAAACGACGAGTAACACTAATTTCATTATATTCTAAATCAACGTGTTGATCGGTATTATCTAATACTAAAGTAATTTCAGCAAAGTTGGCCTGTTTTCTATTTTGCGTACCACCAAAGATAACATCAGTACTACTTTTACCACGAAGTGATTTTGAACTTTGTTCACCAAATACCCAACGAATGGCATCAATAATATTACTTTTACCACTACCATTAGGTCCTACTATACCAATAAAATTATCGTCGAATTTAATACTTGTTTTATTGGCAAATGATTTAAATCCATTTAAACGTAATTCATTAATTCTCATAATATCCTTATTTTCTTAAATTATTTTGTCTTACTACTTTATCGATGTATTCTATACTATCCACTTCATTTTGTTGGCTGATTCGAATTCCTTCTTCAATTGTATCTAAACTAATATCAAGATCAATCCATTCATCGATTATTAATATTTCTTTTTTATTTAATTGACGTTTTAATTGGGCTTCAATACGTTTAGTATATGTTTCGATTAAGTCTTTATTGCTAATTGGTTTATTACTGATTTTTTCTAGTTTTTGGTAAATCGAATTAATATCTAGTACTAATTCTCCATTTAAATCGTGAGTATCTAAAATGTCACTACTTAATAACTCGCCTACAGCATCACGACTTAAAATATCACTATTAGCTAGTTTTGCCACACTAATCATATCTTGGTTAAGCCCTAAGATTTTTATAATTGAAACTAAATTATTAGTTGATATCTTCATATCCTCATAATTATCAATTAATAATTTAGGTACATTAATAACTCGATATTTATTTATTTCTTTCATAATAACTCCAAGTCACTTTTAGTTGTTACTTTTAAATTACGATAATCTCCTTCAATTATTTTTGGTGTTTTACCAATCTGTAACATTAATCCTACTTCATCAGTATCGGTATAACCCATACTATATGCTTTTAACAAGTCTTCTTTATTAAAGATTTGGGGTGTTTGCATATTATACAAATGACTGCGATCAACGGCTTTTGTCACACATCCATCATTTACTTCACGAATCGAATCAATAACTTTTACCCCACAAACATAACCACCATCATGATTAGTTGTAACTGCTTCTAAGCAGTTTTTAATTAATTCATCACTGATATTACATCTAGCTCCATCATGAATAAAAATTATATCATTACTACAAGCTTCAACACCATACTTAACACTTTCCCAACGTTCTTTACCACCACTGACTAATTTTATTTTTGGATGATCAAACATGGTATTAAACGTAGTTAGATCATCAGGGTGAATCGTAATAATAATTTCACTAAACTGATCAAAATGTAAAAACTTATTAACAGTCCGTTGAATGATCGTTTCATTATCATTTAAACTATATAATAGTTTATTATAACTAAGTCCCATCCGACTACCACGTCCAGCTGCAAGAATAATTACACTATACATGACTATACTCCTAAATAATCTTTTAATTTACTTAAAGCAATTGCACGATGCGATATGTTATTTTTTTCTTCTTCACTTAATTGGGCGACTGTTGTTTTTTCATTAATTAAGAATAACGGATCATAACCAAAACCACTTTCACCATTTAAACTAGTAGCTATCGTTCCTGCTAATTCGCCTCGAAAAAAGATTGGTTCTTGATCAGGTTTAATCAAACATAGAACACAAACAAACCAAGCCTCACGGTTACTAACACCTTCCATGTTCTTTAATAATAATTGATTATTATCTAAATCATTTCCAGTTTTAGCATAACGTTTCGAATAAACACCTGGTTGCATATTTAATGCTTTTACACATATCCCTGAATCATCACTTATAATTGTAGCTTCAGGAAAAGCATTAGCAATTACTTGTGCTTTAATTAAACTATTTTGTTCAAAAGTAGTTCCATATTCTTCTATCTCTTGATTAAAACCTACTTCATCTAAACTATATATATCATCAATATTTAAAATAGTTTTAAGTTCATTAACTTTATGTTGGTTATTCGTAGCTAAGATATACATATTCCTCTATTCTAATTGATCTCCGACTTGTAATTTTGCTCCATTTAAAAATTGTTTAACACTCATTGGTTTTTTTCCAGCCGGTTGAATTTCTTTTACAACAATATTACCATCAACACAACCTAACCAAATACTATCATTAGTAATATAACTAATCGAATTAACAATACTTGATTCTTGATTATAACTACATGCTAAAATTTTATAACGCACATTATCAACCATAAAATAACAACTAGGTTCATTTAATAAACTACGAATTTGATTATAAGTTGTGCTTACATCTTTATTACCTGTAATATGTTCATCTTCTTTAGTAATCATGCTAGTAAATGTAACCGCATCTTCATCTTGGATCTCACCACTATTCGGATCATTGATAATTTTTTCTAGCGCATCAGGCAAAAGCTCTATTGCTAATTTATTTAATTTATTAAATAAAGTTGTTGTCGTATCATCTTCCACAATTGGACAAGAGGCTTGAACATAGACTTGACCGGCATCCATTTTTTTGACCATTTCCATGATACTAACACCAGTCTCGTGACATCCATCTTTAATTGCACTTTGGACTGGACTACAACCACGATATTGTGGTAATAGCGAATAATGAACATTTACATTACATACTTTCGCATGGTCTAATAATACTTGCGGAATGATTTGACCATAAGCTACTGTTAGTAAAATATCATAATCAAGATCTAATAATGGTTGGTAGTCAGTTTTAATTGATATTGGTTGATATACTTCTATATTATGTTCTTGAGCTAAGCTTTTAACTTTAGTTGGCGTTAGTACTTTTTTGCGACCTTGTGGTTTATCTGGTTGACTAACACAGGCAACAATCGGATAATTTTCTTTAATTAAATAATCCAAGATTGTTGCACTATGAACGTCAGTTCCCATAAATAAAATAGTTGGTTTCATTATTTAACGACAAAATTAACTAATTTATTCACAACCACAATTTCTTTAATAATGTCTTTACCTTGTAAATGGTCTTTGACATTTTCTTTAGCTAAATTATATAAACTATGTTTATCTAAATCACGTTCAATTTGTAATTTAGCTTTAATTTTACCATTAACTTGGACAATTACTTCAACAGTATTAGCTACTAATTTAGAAGCATCTACTGCTGGCCAAGTTAATTCATTAACACTAAAGTTATTCCCTAACACTTCTAAGTTTAATTCTTCGGCAACGTGAGGAATAAATGGCGAGATAATAACAATAAAGCGTTCCATTTGACTTTTTGTCAATTGTTGTTTTTGGTAAACTTCGTTTACAAAAATCATCAATTGACTAATAGCTGTATTAAACGAAAGGTTTTCAATATCTTTTTCAACTTTATCAATCGTTTGATTAAGTAACACTTCTAACTCTTCTTGATTATCTACTACTTCAACACTATCAAACATACGCCAAACTCGGTCAATGAATTTTTTAGCTCCATTTAATCCTTTTTCTGTCCAACCGACACTAGCATCAAGTGGCCCCATAAACATTTCATATAAACGAAGTGCATCAGCACCATGTGATTTAACTATATCATCTGGGTTAACGACATTTCCTTTCGATTTAGACATTTTTTGATTATCTTCTCCAAGGATCATTCCTTGATTAAATAATCGCATAAATGGTTCATCTACTGGCACAACTCCGATGTCATATAAGAATTTAAACCAGAAACGAGCATATAATAAGTGTAATACAGCATGCTCAGCACCACCAATATATAAATCAACTGGTAACCATTTTTTTGCAATTTGAGGATCAACTAATTGTTGATCATTATGTGGATCTAAATAACGAACATAGTACCAACAACTACCTGCCCATTGCGGCATTGTATTTGTTTCGCGAGTATAATGTTTGCCATCGATTTCCACATTTAACCAGTCTGTGGCATTAACTAATGGACTTTGACCATCTTCTCCAGGTAAGAATTGGTCTAAGTGCGGTAATTTAACTGGCAAATCTTCTTCATCTACTAGATGAATATTACCTTCATCATCATATAAAACTGGGAAAGGTTCTCCCCAATAACGTTGGCGTGAGAAAATCCAATCACGTAATTTAAATGTTACTTCTTCATGTCCACAACCATATTGTTCTAACATACTAATTACTTGTTTATTGGCTTCAACTGGTGTTAACCCATTCAAATTATCAGAATTAATTAATACTTCTTCATCACTAACAATGGCTTGAGCAGAATCTCCATTTTGGATTTGTTTAAATGCTAAATCATATTTTTTAGCAAAATCAAAATCACGTTGATCATGACTAGGAGCACACATAACAGCTGCTGTTCCAAAAGTAGGTAGGACATAATCACCAATATAAATAGGCAATAATTCACCACTAAAAGGATGTTTTACATAACTTCCTGTAAAGATACCTAGTTTCTCAGTATTTAATTCACTACGTTGCAAGTCACTTTGATTAACTGTCTTTTGGATAAATGCTTCAACCTGTTCTTGATTGTCTTTAGTAACTAATTTATTTACTAATGGGTGTTCACAAGCAATCACAATAGCACTTACTCCATAAATTGTATATGGCTTTGTAGTAAAGACCGAAATTATATCTTCTTGATTATCGATACTAAAATCAATGATCGCTCCACTACTTTTACCAATCCAATTTCGTTGCATATCTTTTAGTGATTCTGGCCAATCAAGTTTATCTAAATCTTTTAGTAAACGATCAGCATATTTTGTAATTTTTAATACCCATTGACGCATTGGTTTACGCTCAACTTGGTGACCTCGTTCACATAACCCATCACTAACTTCTTCATTTGCTAATACAGCTTTACATTCTGGACAGAAATTAACTGGCACTTCTTTAACTTCAGCTAATCCATGTTTATATAATTGAATAAAAATCCATTGTGACCATTTATAATATTCAGGTTCTGTAGTATTAACTTCACGATCCCAATCATAACTAAAACCTAAAGATTGAATTTGTTTTCTAAAAGTATCAATATTTTTATTAGTGAATTCTCCAGGGTGATTATTAGTTTTTTGAGCATATTGTTCAGCAGGTAGGCCAAATGCATCCCATCCCATTGGGTGCATTACACTAAAACCTTTAAGTCGTTTATAACGACTCATAATATCTGTTGCTGTATATCCTTTAGGGTGACCTACGTGAAGTCCACTTCCTGATGGATAAGGAAACATATCAAGACAATAATATTTAGGTTTATCACTATTAATATCAGTTT
>OIYQ01000069.1_pt1 | contig 39933 bp, 36 predicted proteins | sample 1588311 | NCBI WGS metagenome assembly OIYQ01 (sample SAMN03283244) | human gut metagenome | biome: human-associated habitat; material: feces | host: Homo sapiens | place: Peru | collected 2012
AGATAGTATATATCCTGAATATTTCTGCTCCACATTTCTCTTAAATCGTCACCTGTTGATTATGGGTATTCAAATACAAGTTTGTTTTTGTAAATCCTTTACCGTATTTTTCAGTAAGATTCTTTGACAATTTTTTTATGACTTCTGCACCATATTCAGAACGTTTTTGTCCTCTAAGTTCTTCTTCTGCAATTCGATATCCAATGAGCCAATTTCTTTGAACAAGTGCAATATTAACTGCCTGATATGCTGCTTTTTGTGAAGATTCAATAATTCCGCACATGTCATTTAAAATATTGTCAGTTTTCACAAATTGATCCATGAGACTGTTTTGTTTTAAATTGTTTTCCATAGTCATTGCTCCTTTATATCCAAATGATTATTGCCACAAAATTTTATAATCATTTTTATCAAGTAATTAACTATAACTTATATATCTAGATTTTAACGCATAGTAGTTCTTTTTCATACAAAAACAATTCAAATTTTAACTTTCTAAATGATAAGAATGATCCTAAAAATATAAAATGCCAGAGGCATAAGCCCCTAGCATTTACTAGTCCTTATTTATTCTTCATATGTGGGAATAAGATAACTTCACGGATAGTTTCCTGACCAGTTAATAACATAACTAATCTATCGATACCCATACCCATACCACCAGTTGGTGGAAGACCGTATTCAAGGGCTTCTACATAGTCCATATCCATTTCGTTGGCTTCATCGTTACCTAATTCTTTTTCTTTTAACTGATTTGCGAATCTTTCATACTGATCATCTGGATCATTTAATTCTGTGAATGCATTTGCATATTCGTTACCACAGATGAATAATTCGAATCTCTGAGTGAAACGAGGATCCTGTAAGTTCTTCTTTGCGAGTGGAGAGATTTCAATTGGATGACCATATACGAATGTTGGTTCTACAATTGTTTCTTCTACATACTTTTCAAAGAATGCATTGACAATATGACCATATGCAAAGTGTGGTTCTACTTCAATACCATGTTCTTCAGCAAGTTTCTTAGCTTCTTCAAAAGTCTTCTGTTCACCAAAGTCAACACCAGTCTTTTCTTTGATTGCATCAACCATAGAGATTCTCTTGAATCCAGGTGCTAATGAAATAGAATGACCTTTGTATTCTACATCATAAGTACCATTGACAGTCATTGCGGCATTCGCAATGATACCTTCTGTTAAGTCCATCATACCTTCAAGGTCAGAGAATGCTTTATATACTTCGATAGTAGTGAATTCTGGATTATGAGTTCTGTCCATACCTTCGTTTCTGAATAAACGACCGATTTCATAAACAGCATCCATACCACCTACGATTAATCTCTTAAGGTTTAATTCTGTTGCGATTCTTAAGTAGAAATCTTTATCTAATGCATTGAAATGAGTGATGAAAGGCTTAGCTGCAGCACCACCAAGAATAGAGTTCATGATTGGTGTTTCTACTTCTGTATAACCTTTGTTATCTAAATAATGCTGGATTGAACGAACAATCTTAGGTCTCATGAAGGCTACTTTACGTGCTTCATCATTCATGATTAAATCAACATATCTTCTTCTGAAACGTTCTTCAGTATCTGTTAAACCATGGAACTTTTCTGGTAAAGGTCTTAAAGCCTTAGTAAGGTGTGTATACTTTTCTACTCTTACAGTTAATTCACCAGTATGAGTCATGAATACTTCACCATCAATACCGATAATATCACCTAAATCGCTCTTCTTAACTAATTCATAAACATCTTCACCAACAGTATCTTTCTTGATATATAACTGGATTTTTCCATCTCTATCAAGAAGGTTCATGAAGCATACTTTACCTTTTCTTCTCTTTGCAACAATACGACCTGCAATACTTACAGCTGGTTTGCTTTCTTCTAATTCTTCTGCAGTCTTATCGCTATAGTTCTTTCTAATGTCTGAAGTATAAGCAGTCACATCAAATCTCTGTCCAAATGGATCAATTCCAAGATCTTTAAGTTCCTGTAACTTCTGTCTTCTTACTAATTCCTGATCAGTAAACTTTCTTTCTTCCATGTGTGTTCTCCTTCTTTAGAATATAAAAACTCTCATCCGCTAGGGACGAGAGTTAACCGTGGTACCACCCTTATTCATCTACATAAGTAGACCTCATTAAGCCTTAACGCGGCAACACGTTATTTTATCACGTTAGATCCAAAATACAGCTCCCAGTCTTTATTCATATCAACTTCCCCATTCCTTTACACCAGCCAGGAATTCTCTCTGCGTTCCATCGATATTACTCTTCTGTTCATAGCTTTTACTCAAGTATTATAGACAATAAATAAATGTGTTGTCAAGGTCATTTTATCAGCCTGATTCAATCTAATTTATCTATAGACGTTTTTCAAATCCACCAAGGATTTCTGAATCCTCACTAATAGTCACAAATGCCTGTGGATCAATATCATGTACAATCTTCTTAAATGTTTTCACTTCATATTTATTGATTGCACAATAAAGAATATATTGATCATTTTCTGTATAAGCACCCTTACCCATCCAGTAAGTTACACCTCTACCAGTCTTTTCCATAATCACATTCTTCATATCTTTTTCTTTAGTAAAGATTAATGCTATTACATTGATGTTCTGATAGTGGATATGGTCACTAATGAAGTACAATACAAATACAAAGATAATAGAATACAGCGTAGTCTGTAAATCAAAGATAAATGCACAGCAAGTTAAAATAACTGCATTCAAACTTATTGATAACTTCCCTACTGAGAATCCTGGTTTAGTCTTAGATAAGCATACACCCGCAATATCAATACCACCTGCACTACCACTACCTTTGAGGGCAAGTCCTACACCAACGCCACACATAATAGCCCCAAAGATACAGTTAGATAACATATCGGGCATGATTGGATGTGTTAAGTTAGGTAAGAAAGATAATGTAATGGTCTGTACAACAACACTCATACCTGTTTTAACACAGAATTCTCTGTTCAAGATTCTATATCCCATAATAAATAATGGAATATTAATCATGAAGTTGATGATCCCTACAATGTTCATTGATTTAGGGATTGGTAGAAGTTTTCTTACAAAAACTTCGATAATCTGTGATGTACCAATTACACCTCCAAAGTTCAAGCCATTAGGTGTTACGAACAACCAGATTCCTAAAGATAATAAAATACTTCCGGCAATGACTTCGCCATACTTTTCTAGATTTTCCCTCATAGCGTCCCTCTTTCATATCATAACATATGAGTATTAAAACAAATAAAAGAATGCCTTTCAAGCATTCTTTAGTAAATTCCATATTCTATAAATAGATTCGCAATAGACTCAATAATATAGAGAACAGGCACCTGTGTTGCTGAACTATAAAAGTCACCATTTTTAGTACTTGGCATATAATACGTAAGAGCTAAATCAGACATCTTTGCAGCTGTTGAAGAGGCACTATTGGTAATCACAATAATCTTAATATCATATTTTTTTAAGTCTTTGATACGATCAATGATTTCTCTTGTTTCTCCTGAAACTGTGAAGAAAAGAGCACAGTCATTTTGATCATACATCCCCCTAAAACGGCTACTGAAGTCTCCACTATACATTGTACGTTTTCCCTTACGATTAAATAAAGAAGCCGCAAATTTCGCAATCGCATCACTTAGGCCAATGCCAGAACAGATCACCTCGTGACTGTTCACAATTATTTCAGCCGCTTGATGAATAAGATCATCAAACTCTTTATTGTCTACTCGATTAAAATAATCGAGAATATAATTTAAAGCACGTTTATTTTGTATAGGTTTATCTTCCTGGTCTAATTTCATTTCTGCTTTCCATTCTAAGAATCCTTCATAACCAAGTTTCTTAGCTACTCTTGTAATCATAGAAGAAGACACATGAAGATCTGTAGACAAATCTTTAAGTTTCATATGAATCACTTCATGACGATGAGAAATGATGTAGTTGTAAATATCTAATTCTAAATCACTTAATTGATTCATTTGATCTACCGTAACCATAAAATACCTCCAAAAGGTATTTTATCACACTTTATGCAAATCTCTTTTTCATTTTCTTATTCTGTTTTTTATTTTTCTTTTCAATACTCAACAACATATTCTTGTAGTCTTCTGACTTAATGTCTACAACAAGTGTATGTGAGACAATATCATGTAATGATTTCTTAGACTTTAAGATAATCACTAGTATTCCAGATAATATAGAGATAACTAAACCTACTTTATTCCAGATAGAGGCAATATTGTATCCAGTTAATACATTGACTAACTGATGAAACATATTACTGCATGTATAAATACTTCCTTCTACTAAGAAGATCATAATAACCTGTCTGATGATCAGTTGTTTCACATTCACTTCTTGATAGTCATCATTCACAATCTTTAATCCTAATAGTTTTTTACCTAAAGTCTGTCCTTTCCAGATTATAGGTAATACTACATAGTACACAAATGCAACTGAGAGTGAAAGAACACCTGCAAGTACTTGATAATATCCCTTAAATATAGATAACTGCTGAGGAATATAGACAGCATCCTTATGAAGAGACATATACAACAAAATAAGAGGAAGTGATGATAAGACACTTCCTAAATACCAATCAATACCATAAGCGATTATACGTTTGATATAACCTGTTTTATTCACAGGTTCATTTCTTAATTTATTCCACATCTTATCATCCTCCTTTATTAATTTAAGTGCTGATATAAAGCACCGATTAAGTTCGCATCATTACGATATTCACAAACTACGATTTCTGGTGGTAATGTGCTTGCATAACATGAATTATAGATTTCATCAAAGTTCTTTTTGATAAGTTCTAATAGTAATGGCTGTGCACTAATACCTCCACCAATCGCCACTTTTTCACAATCAAAGATCTGATTGATGTTGTAGATCTGTACTGCAGTTTCTAAACAGAACTGGTTTAATCCTTTTAAGACTGCTTCATTACCATTATTTGCCATTTCAAAGATTTCTTCACCTGTAAAATGTTCTTCTGTTTCTAATGCTTCCTGGATATGTAATAGTAATCCATTGATTCCATTACTTGCATACCATGATGCATCACCATCATATGGTTTATGGTAATCAGTGATGATATTAGAAAATTCACCTGCACCAAATCTACATCCGCTTAGTACCTTATGATCCTTAATTAAAGCACCACCAATAGCTGTGCCAAGAATCACTACAGCGCCGTCCTGAATATCCTGAAGACTACCAAAACCTAGTTCTGCATTAGCGGCACATTTTGCATCATTACCAATTGTGACTCTTACACCACAACGCTCAGATAGTAATTCTGCCATATTTATATCATGATTATAAGTTAAAGCACCACCAGTGTAACAATAACCCTTATTAGGATCAATTCTTCCTGGCATACTCATCGCAATACCAGACACATCAGAATATGTATTATATAGAGATTCAACGCTATTTACAAATGAATCAAGGCAATCTAAGGGAGTAGGTACCTTACCTCTTTCATATATACTCTTTTCTGCATCCATTACTGCATATTTAATAGCACTGCCACCAACATCTAGAACTAAGTATTTTTTCATAATTTTTCTCCGTTACTTTCTATTACTTTCTTATACCAATCAAAGGAATCCTTCTTGCTTCTTGCAAGTGTTCCATGACCTGCATTATCTTTATCTACATAAATGAAACCATAACGTTTCTTCATTTCACCCGTACCAAAGCTAACACAGTCAATACATCCCCAAACAGTATAACCTAATAAGTCTACACCATCAATATCTACTGCATTTTTCATTTCTTCGATATGCGCTTTAAGGTAATCAATACGGTACTGGTCATGTACTTTTCCATCTACCATCTGGTCCACTGCACCGAAGCCATTTTCTACAATAAATAGAGGAAGGTTATAACGGTCATACATCCAGTTTAAGCTATATCTTAAACCTTTCGCATCAATTGGCCATCCCCATTCAGTCTTAGAAATATATGGGTTATCACATAAATCTGTTTCTTCATTATAGTCAAGGTTGACATCTCCATCACCCTTAACCGCAAATGACATATAATAACTAAATCCAATATAATCTACTGTACCCTGAGGAAGAACAGCTAAGTCTTCTTCAGTAATATCTAGATTGAAGTTCTTTCTTTCAAAGAAAGATTTCATATAACCTGGATAACGTCCTCTTGCATGAACATCCATATACCAGAAACGCTTATGATTTGCACCTACTGCCTTCAACATATCATCTGGATTGCATGAATAAGGATAAATAGGTGTCATCGCAATCATGCAGCCAATCATCATAGAAGGATCAATAGCATGTCCTTCTTTAATAGCCATCGCACTTGCAACAAGCTCATAATGTGCAGCCTGATAAACAGTACGTTCTTTGTCTTCACCTTCTTCAAATATAATACCTGAGTTAGTAAATACAGCTACGTCTGCTTCATAGTTCGCCTGGTTGTTGATTTCATTGAAAGTCATCCAGTATTTAACTTTATTGTGGTATCTTTCGAAACATACTTTTGCGAATCTTACAAAGAATGTAATCATCTTTCTGTTTCTCCATCCACCATATTTTTCTACTAAATGATAAGGCATTTCAAAGTGTGATAGTGTGATGACTGGCTGAATACCATTCTTTAATAGTTCATCAAACATATCATCATAGAACTTTAAGCCTTCTTCATTTGGTGTTTCTTCATCTCCCATTGGGAAGATTCTTGCCCAGGAAATAGATGTTCTAAAACATTTAAATCCCATTTCTTTAAATAAAGCGATATCTTCCTTATAGTGGTGATAGAAATCAATCGCTGTATGATTTGGGTAGAACTGATCAGGTTCAATTGTTTTAGTGATCTTTCTACGAGTAGTGGCAGAACCAACTGTCATCATATCTGAGACATTTGGTCCTTTACCACCTTCATTAAATCCACCTTCTACCTGATGTGCAGCAACTGCTCCACCCCATAAGAAGTCTTTACGCATTGTTTTCTCCTGCTTCTTCTGCTTCTTTCTTGATAGCGGCTCTTGTGCTTGCTGCAACGAATGGTAAGTAGATAATTGTACTTACGACTAAACAAAGAATACCGATAACTAATGACATAATATTGTTGGCACCTGATCCTAGGAATGGTGTTAAGAATCCTGGAGTTGTCCAAGCAACTGAATAAGCGACTGGTGGGATGATCTTAATGACACATACACAGAAATAACCAATTAGGTTACATACGATTGGTGCTAAGATGAATGGAATAACATACATTGGGTTCATAACGATTGGTAAACCGAACATGATTGGTTCGTTGATGTTGAATAGTCCTGGAAATAATGACATCTTACAAATAGAGTATTCACCCTTATTCTTTCTACCTACGATAAACATTGCAAGGATTAAACCAAGTGTTGCACCTGATCCTCCACCATTACCAAATGCATCGTTGATTGAACCCCAGTTAACTGGGTAAGGTGCACCCCATGCAGAACCATGAGCTGCAACATAAGCAAGGTTTGCGTTTAACTGTTCTGTAAAGATAATTGAACGTAATGCATTTAAAGTGTTAGGACCATGGATACCTACGATCCATAATAACTGCTGTACTAATACGAATACGATGATTGTACCCATAGAGCTTCCAAGAGATGTTAATGGAGCCTGGATAGCGTTATAAATGACAACCTGAATACCTTCAGGAGTAATCATTGAGAATAAGTAGTTTAATACACCCATGATTGCAAGTACTAACATCATTGGGATTAATAAGTTAAATGACTGAGCTACTGCAGGTGGTACCATTTCTGGCATCTTGATTCTTAATTTTTCGTTATTTCCAAATCGAATTAATAATTCTGTAGTTAATAGACCTACTAATAATGCAACGAATAATCCCTGTGCACCAAAGTAAGTAGTTGTTAAACCAGTTCCTGCATTCTTACCTGCAAATGTCTTAGCAGCAGGATAAAGAATAAAGAAAGATGAAAGAGATGTGATACCACATAATACTTTATCTCCACCCATTTCCTGAGCTAACTGATAAGCCACTAAGAATGCGATGATAATTGATAAGATATTAGTAGTACCATTGATAACAGAACTTAAGACAGCCTGATATTGAGCTAAGTTTGGAATTAAATCACCTAAGTGAAGTAACTTTGCGATGAATCCGCTAGGATCTAATAATACATAGTTAATAAGTAAAACCATTGAACCACCCATTGTGAGCGGGAATGATAAAGTGAACGCATCACGCACGGCTGCCACATGGCGCTGACCATTGATTTTTGCAGCTAATGGTACGAAGTAACGTTCCATAAAGCTTTGAATTGCTTCCATTTTGTTTCTCCTCTTCTTATTTTATTCGGCCGATGTTGAAAACGTTTTCGTTTTCCGCAATTGATTCTATCAGAGGATTACAAATAAAAAAAGGGCTTGAAGCCCTTCTTGAATAGTATGCATTATCTGCAAAATGTTTCACTATTGTAACGTATTGTGACACGCATGTAATGTCATATTAGAAAGTATTTCAATAATACTTAATGCAGGCACCTGAGTTGTATGGGAAGAAAGTTCATTTCTTACATCATTAATATAATAGCTGATATGATAATCACTCATTTTTGCGAGTGTATTATCGTCTGATGCAGTAATTGTGATTAAAGTACTGCCTGCCGCTTTATAATCATTGGCTTTTCTAATAAGTTCTACCGTATCACCTGAGATAGACAACATAACAACAACTATATTAGTACCATCCATGGATATCTTCTGGTATGGATCTGTTAAGGCAGCACTAAAGAAACCATTACTAGAAAAGCGTCTTGCTGCATATTCTGCAATCTTAGCTGAATCACCCATACCATCAAAAATAATCATATTCGCATCACCTAGTATATATGCGATTTCTTTGAATAAATCCTGATAATAAGGGGTATTGAACTTCTTTAAACAGTCGATAGTTTCATCTAGGTCATTCACCATATAAAGAGACACTTCTTTTTCTTCTTTCTTATAAGCATATTTTAATTCCGGAAAACTGTCATATCCCATTTTTTTCACAAAACGCATAATAGAAGCTGTAGATGTAGGAATCTCATCTGCGAGTTCTCTTATACTCATATAAGGGAATTGAATGCTGTGCTTCAATATATAGTTATATATACGCATATCTGTTGTACTAAAGCTTTTAATCTTTTCTTCATTAAACATCTAACAATTACCTCTATATACATTCTTCAAATATTTCTTAGCCACTTCTACCATTTGATCAATAAGTTCTATAGATGTAGGAGATTCATGATAATGATACTTAGGAAAATAACGTGTAATATGTAACACAATATTTGGATCAATAGACGCTAACCACTTTGCTTCTTCTTCCATATCTTTGAGACTATCATTGATACCAGGTACAATCAAAGAAGTGACTTCTAGATGACTTGTAGAAGCATAGTAAATACTCTTTTTTACTGTGTTTAAGTCACCTGATAATTTCTTATAAATATCTTCTTTAAATCCTTTTAAATCAATATTCCATGCATCTACTAAAGGAGATAACTCCTTTATATATTTCTCTTCTATCATTCCATTAGAGACTATAACAGTCTTTAAATCATGCTTCTTACATAATACAAATGTATCATAAATAAACTCATAGCTGATCAGTGGTTCATTATAAGTAAACGCAATACCGATATTCCCTTCTTTTTTGAGATCTAAGGCGACTTCAACAAGTTTTTCAGGTGTTGTATGCACCTGTACAGAAGAGCCTTTATCCTGTGATATGGTGTAGTTCTGACAGAAAGGACATTTCATATTACAACCATAAGAACCGACAGATAGAATCTTTGTATTTGGATAAAAATGATAGAGAGGCTTCTTTTCAATAGGATCTAAAGAAAGAGAAGTAATAGCACCATAGTCTTTAAGTACTATATGTCCTTCTTTATTCATTCTTTGATGACAGAATCCTGTCTGTCCTTCTTTTAATACACAATGATGAGGACATAAATCACATCTAGCCATGTCTGATCACCCTGAATCTTTCTATCTTGATCTTCTCTCCTTCATGAATACCTGCTTTATGACAAGCTATCTGAATCTGATCAGTCACTGTATCCACACCCTCTAGAGAAGGAAGGAGTAAACCTCTTTTAGAACCATGGGATACTATAATACCATAGATACGAGGATCTAATGTACTGACATCTTCTACTGGTTCTATTTCTCCTAATACATCGACCGAGATAACGAGATTATCTAGTTCTTCTTCTGTAATAGGATCAAAGCGTGGATCTTCACTACATGCACTGATCGCATTATGTACTATTTCTAAGGCAATATTATCCTGTACAGGCATAAAGGTACCAATACATCCCCTTAAACGTCCTTCTTCATGAATAGATACAAAGACACCTGCACGTCTTTTCATCTCTTCTGTGACTTCTGGAATGATTTCTACTTTCTCTTTCACATAATGTTCTATTGTGGTTCTAGCCAGTCTGACATAGTCATCTTCATGTTCTTTGATCTTCTTGACTTCTTCCTGCATCTTCTTTTTATATTGGTTTCCTATATCACGTGTTAAATCTTCACCACATATTTCGAAACCACATACACCATAACCTACTCCAAATGGTCCTTCATAAGAATAATAATGTGGTTCAATCTTCTTTTGATCTAAAGCCCCTGCCATGATCTGGAATGATCTCAGTCCACATTCAGCAGCTGCTTCAGTAAAGATAGGATCAAATGTTAGAAAACGCATAAAGTCACTATTCTTCCATGCTGTAATAATATCATGATCAAAGAGTGGTCCTTCTTCTTTAGAACCATAAGGACCATCCGCTTTTAAACAATGAGACAAATCACCACTCGCAATTAATAAAACATTCTTATCTCCTACTGCTTCTTTAATACATTGTCCAAAGCGATAATGAGTAAGAGGAGATAAACCAGATATTCCAATTCTTACAACTTTATAGTCCTTTAGATACTTATTTAAGAAGTAAAGAGGAATCATTGTGCCATGATCTAAATCATCATCTTTTCCTAATGTTCCTGCAAAAATATGATGCTTCTTAGCAGATTGAGTGATCTTCTTTACAAGTTCTGTATCATAATCCACTTCTATTCTTACATTTCCTGCATGAAACTGGCTAAAGTCTCCTGATGCATGAATCCCAGGAGATATATGAATATAATCACTATAGGCGATTGCATGAGGACTGATCACAATCACTGTTTCTATTGGAAGAGTAGATACATATTTCATAATGGATTCATAAGATTGTATCGTGTTACTAATAGTTTTCTCTTCTCCTTGACCTATTTCAGGAATAATTAATGGCGGATGAGGGACACACATAGAATAAAGTATAGACATAAAATCATCTCCTTTACCCTATTATAAAACAAAAAGAAGATGATTACTCACCTTCTAGTTCTTTCTCAAAATCTTTTAGAATTGTTTCTAATTCTTCTAATGTATTCATCTGTGTTAAATGATTCTTAATCTTTGCTGAACCTCTTAACCCTTTGACATACCAAGGTGCCTGCCCACGCATTTGTCTAATCGCATTCTTTTCACCTTCCGTTTTTACTAAACGATGAGCATGATCTATGCATAATTGAATACGTGCATGATAGTCTGGTTCTTCTTCTAAAATACCCTCTTCTAGATATTTCACCATTCTACGAATCACAAATGGATTACCTAAAGCCCCTCTACCAACCATAACAGCATCACAGCCTGTTTCTTCCATCATTCTTTTCGCATCTTCAGGTGTTCTGACATCACCATTCCCAATAACTGGAATACTGACTGCTTCTTTTACTTTTTTAATCCATGACCAATCTGCATGACCTTCATACATCTGTGAACGTGTACGCCCATGAATAGCCACTGCACTTGCACCTGCTTTTTCCATTAATTGTGCCATTTCTACACAGTTAATATGCTTCATGTCATAACCAATACGCATCTTAACAGTTACTGGTACATTGACTGCTTCTACGACAGCCTTCACAATATCATATGCAAGTTCTGGATACTGCATTAAATAACTGCCTGCATGAGCCTTTAATACCTTATTTACAGGACATCCCATATTAATATCAATAATATCACAATCAGAATGTTCCTCTACAAACTTGGCAGCTTTAACCATAGTCTCTACTTCACCACCAAAAATCTGCATACTCATAGGGTGTTCATCTTCGCCTACTGCAAGCATATCAATTGTCTTTTGATTTCCATAACATAACGCTTTATCACTGACCATTTCAGATACCACAAGTCCTGCACCAAACTCTTTTACAAGTCTACGGTAAGCGACATTTGTGATACCTGCCATAGGAGCCATGATAATAGGATGTTTTATTTCTACGTTTCCAATTTTCAACATTTTTTAATCACCATCACAAAATATACCATATTCCTGACACAATACAAAGACAAATTATCTTTATACTATGAGTTGTGAAAGGAAGTTCCCGATCCTTTCAATAATATATATATATCGTTTTCATTTCCCTTCCCTATTTTACTAATAGGACATAAGGAGCAGGTGTTCCCTTCCTGCTCCTTTTTGTATGTTTTAAATGTTCAAAGTTATGCCCAATGAATGTAGAAGTGAATAAAGAGTCACGTAAACGTAAAAACGGCACTGACTGTATTCTTTGTTATGAATGTACAAAGGAATGTCCAGTCAAAGCACTCCATTAATGCGACACATATTTCTCCATAATATATAGATATTTATTATAAATTTATCTTCTATACTAGTTATTGAAAGGAGGAACTGTTGTACAATTCTCAAAAGATCAATTATTCAATTCTATTCCCTTCCATGATATATGTTAACTGATCTTTGTATAATACCAGACAGTGTAAAAAAAACGCCATTTTACTGGCGTTTTTTAAGTATTTCCTTTAATTCATCTTCACTGAACTGATAATGTGTATTACAGAACTGACATGTAATCTCACAGCCATGATCTTCATTAATCATATCTTCTAGATCTTTTGTATGAAGTGTAGCTAAGGCTTCTCCCATCTTTTCTTTACTACAATCGCATTCAAATGATAAATCCTGTGTATCTAGAATTTCAACATCTTCAAAGATCATCTTTAAGATTTCTTCTGGAGTATGTCCTTCATCTAATAATTGTGATACTGGTGGCGTATTCTTGATCTTATCTTCAATATACGCAATATCTTCTTCAGTTGCTTCTGGTAATAACTGAATAATATAACCACCTGCACTTCTTACAGTATTGTCTTCTTCTACAAGAACACCTACGGCAACAACTGATGGTACCTGTTCTGATAACATGAAGTAATAAGAGAAATCGTCACCAATTTCACCAGTCTGTAATGGAGAACTAGATGTAATAGGTTCCTTTAATCCCATATCACGAGTGACCTGGATAGTACCCTGATTACCTACACATAAGCCTACTGCAAGCTTACCTGTATCATTGTATGTATAGTGAACTTCTGGATTAGATACAAATCCTTTAATCTTACCATCAGAATTTGTTGTACAAAGCATTGTACCGATTGGTCCACCACCATTGATGACTACAGTCATCTTTTCTTTATTCTTATTCATAGCACCCATCATTAAAGTGACTGCCATCATACGTCCAAGTGCTGCACTTGCACAAGGCCATAAGTTATGATTCTGCTGTGCAACATTTGTAAGGTTAGTTGTTGTACAGGCAAAAACACGACAGTTCTTTGAATTAACGAGTCCACGTACTAAATAATCTTTCATTTATCTCATCTCCCTATCGCAAAATAGCTTACTAAAGGCAAAATCATACTAATGACAATAATACCTACTAATAATCTTACCATAAATCTACGCTGCATTTTATTACCTCCTAAATGAAAATAAGCGCAAAGCGCTTATTTCATTTCATCTAGTAAATCATCTTCTGGATCAGCCTTAGGTGGTTCAGGAGTGTTATTGTTGTCATGATGAGTATCAACATGTTCTTCTGTTCCATCATATGTTTCTGGCATTTTACCAGTGTTATATAAAGACTGAATCTGTTCATGATTCAATGTTTCATTTTCAAGCAATGCATTCGCAATAATATCCATTTTATCTTTATTATTGTTGATGATTTCAGTTGCCTGAGAATGTGCTGTCTCGATGATCTTACGTACCTGCTGGTCAATTTCAAATGCGATCTGACCAGAATGTGTATTACTTAACTGTGAATAGTCACGACCTAAGAATACAGCATTATCACCACTGTCATACTTAATTGGGCCTAGTTCACTCATACCAAGTTCTGTAACCATCATACGAGCAATACGTGTAGCCTGTTCAATATCGTTATGAGCACCTGATGATACATCACCAAAGAAGATTTCTTCAGCTGTACGACCGCCCATATAACCTGTAATAGTTGCAAGTAACTGTTTCTTAGTTGAGAAGTAAGTTTCTTCTCTAGGAGTCATCAAGTTGTATCCACCTGCATCACCACGTGGTACAATTGTAACCTTCTGTACCTGGTTGGCATCTTCTAATGTCAAACCAATAATCGCATGTCCAGTTTCATGATAAGCAACAAGTTTTCTTTCATGTTCAGTATATTTTCTAGACTTCTTAGCTGGACCACCAATAACTCTATCAATTGCTTCATCAACATCACTTAATGTGATCATCTGATGACCGCTTCTTACTGCAAGCAATGCTGCTTCATTTAATACGTTCGCAAGTTCTGCACCTGAGAATCCAGGAGTACGCTGAGCGATGTTATCAAAATCAACATCTGGCGCAAAATGCTTATTTCTTGCATGAACCTTCAAAATCTGAGATCTTGCACGCTTATCAGGGTTAGATACTCTGATCTGTCTATCAAAACGTCCTGGACGTAATAATGCAGGGTCAAGTACGTCTGCACGGTTAGTGGCTGCAAGGATAATAACACCTTCGTTGCCTTCAAAACCATCCATTTCAACAAGTAACTGGTTTAATGTCTGTTCACGTTCATCGTGTCCACCACCAACACCAGTACCTCTCTGACGACCGACGGCATCAATTTCATCAATAAAGATGATACAAGGGGCATTTTCTTTAGCCTTCTTAAACATATCTCTTACACGGCCAGCACCAACACCAACGAACATTTCTACGAATTCTGAACCAGAAATAGAATAGAATGGAACGTTTGCTTCACCTGCAACAGCACGTGCTAATAATGTTTTACCTGTACCTGGAGGACCTACTAATAGAACACCTCTAGGAATTTTAGCACCCATTTCAGTAAACTTCTTAGGGTTCTTTAAGAATGCAACAAGTTCTGTTAATTCTTCTTTTTCTTCATCAGCACCTGCAACATCTGTAAAACGAGTCTTAGAATTTCTTTCTAGCTTAGCGCGAGAATTTCCAAATTCAAAGGCTTTATTGTTGCCTCCTGCAGCACCATTAACGTTCTTGAATACCCAGAACATACCACCAAACAATATTACATATGGAAGGATGGAACCTAGTATATTCCAGATCATGTTATCACTTTCTGAATCAGTGACCTTAATCTTGACATTCTTGTCTTCAAGAATCTGTGTTAATGAATCTAATTCTTTGTCTGTCTTAGGAACGATAGTTGTAAAGTTCACTTTATCGCCCTTAGAGTTCTTCTTGTAGCTACCTTCTACCTTGGTTACAAAACTATTAGGTGTAATAGTCACATTAGTTATTTTTTTATCTTTTACTACTGTCATGAATTGTGAATAAGTCAATTCTTTACTACCGCCATTATTCAATAAGAATGGGAATAATGAACTTAACAGCAATAATACGACGATCCAAGGAAGAATAGCTTTAAATAATGTTTTGTTATTCTTCTTCATCATAAACTCCTTACTGGTAACATTCTTCTTTTAAGATACCAATATATGGTAGGTTTCTAAATCTCTGATCAAAATCAAGACCATAACCAACCACGAATAATTCTGGTACAGGGAAACCAACATACTTAGCCTGTACAGGATACTTTCTTGCTTCCTGCTTATCAAGCATAGTAACGATTTCGCAAGATGCTGTACCACGATCTTTCAACATATGTGTAACAGTATCTAATGTTTTACCTGTATCAAGGATGTCTTCCACGATAAGTACATCCATACCTTTGACGTCAATATCAACATCTTTCTTAATATGAATAGTTCCAGATTCAGTTCCTTTATAACTGCTGACTGACATATAATCAAAATATACATCGCCCTCAATATATTTAGAAAGTTCTGCTAGGAATGGAATAGACCCCTTTAAAAGACCAATAAGAAGAAGTTTCTTACCTTCATAATCTTTTGAGATCTGTGCGCCTAATTCTTTACAGCGTTCAGAAATCTGTTCCTGTGTAAATAATATTTCTTTCAAGTCCTTATGCATTGAACCGTACCTCCTAGTATAGTCGTTGTTATTTTATCACAAACAAATCTGGATTGATAGACAAATACTTCTTGTTTTTCGCAATTCCAGGGACCAAAAGAATATTTCCCTTACAGTCTAATACAATTGGCCAATAATGTCGTAATGGTGAGGGTATTTTCGCATTAATAAAGAGTCTAGAGACCTTTTTAGTGCCCCCTGCTGTTTCCATACGATCTCCTGGTCTTATGTTTCGAATGGTCAATGGAAAGTCTTCATCCTTGACAGGGATACCATCATTCATTTCTCCTTGTGTTCGAATCTTGAAATAAGGACAGTCGAAGTTCTGTCTATGATCTATTCTATACGTATAATCTAATTGTTTTATAGATTTACGAATGTATACATTATTATATTCTTTTATGAACTCCTCATTAACACCAATAGGCATTTGAATGTTTGGTTTAGAGGATTGAATCTGATGGATAATTTCATCAATGAGATGATGAGAAATCTTGGATACTTCTATATGTTTCTTTAATAAAGCATAGAGTACATCCGAAAGAAGTTCTTTTGGAACTAATGTATAATCGAGTGGTTCAGTGAGGAATTTGTCTACTTCTTGTTTTTTTATTGCCTGTTTCTTATTGTATTCTTCACCCTTTTTCAAGAGTTCTTCTTTTTGTGAATTGGTATACTGATTCAAGATCGTATTACGAATGCGATCTCTAGTAAACTCTGTCTGGAAATTCGTATAGTCATCATGAAACAAAATATGATGATCATCACAATAATCACGTAGATCTTGTTTAGTCGCATGAAGTAATGGACGAACAATAGTCATACCTAAGCGTTCAGAGACTTCCTGGATACCTAAATAATCAGGATGAGAGTCACGTTCCAAGTGCATATAGATAGTTTCAATCACATCATCCTTCTGATGACCAAGACATAATGCATCACATTGTTCCTTCTTATATACTTCTTGATAAAAAGCATAGCGCATATCTCTTGCAACACTTTGAAAATTTCCTCTCACATAATCATCCGGTGTGAATTCCTTATAATAAAAAGGAATAGAATGTGCTATACAATAGTCATGTACTACCTTATAGTCTTCTTCTGTATCATCTCGAAGATTATAGTTTACATGAGCGACACAGATTGAATATTCATGCATCATATCAAGAAGTGCCATAGAATCAGGACCACCTGATACACCTAGGAGATATTTCTTTTTTTTGTCTAATAATGATGTATTCAGCATGTTTTCTCCTTTATCAAAAAAGTACCGTAATGGTACTTTTTAATTAATATATGATCTAGACATTTTAGAATGATTGAGCTTATATAAGACATAGATTGTCTGAATAAGACTCAATACTTCAGTGACTAATAATACAATACCTTCAGCCATAGTTAATCCAATCGCCATATCGATAGGATGTACAATAATAAATACGCCTAATACGACACTTAATACAGCACATAAGAAGATCCAGAACCAGTTGAATTCAATGATCTGCTGTAACTGGAATGAAAGCTGTAAGTTTAATAAACCTTTGATGACAATCCACAAGCCAATGATCATTGTGAGTGCACTAATGAACGCATCCGCATTGAATGCAACAAAAACGCCTGCCAGTAATGCGAGAATACCTTCTAATAAATCATTAGAAAAGATACGCATTTCATGAGTTAACGCAAAGTAAGTCACAAAATGAATCAAACCATCCACAAATAATGCGCCTGAAATGACATAAACAACAATATTCAACATTGTCTTTGGGAAAACAATCAATAATACTGAAGCAACAATCATAATCACTGATGTGATGATGGATGCTTTACTATACTTCTTAATATATTCTTTAATCATAGTTCCACCTCGTATCTGTTATTGTAGCACAAAATATATATTTTGTAAGTTACTGAGGTCAAAAACATAACCTTCATCCCCGTAGAAGAAAGATTCATCAAACTTCTTAAAACCTATCTTCTTTAATAGGTGTCTTGATTTTTCATTCTGTTTATAAATATAAGCAATACATTTAAAGAAACCATGTTCTTCATACATATAGCTTAAGAGTCCAAGTACAGCTTCAGTTCCAAAACCATTATTCCAGAAAACATCGTCTAGCGTATAACCAATAGAGAATGTATGAGGTGCCATGATTTCTATATGTAAATCACCAATAAGATGCTGGCTTCCTTTGATTGTAATACCAAACTGCATAGACCCCTTTTTATGATCTATCACTGTCTCTTTACACTTCTTGATGAGTTTCACTGCATCTCTTCTTGTATATCTATTCCAAGACTGATACTTAGAAACAATCTTCTTACTGCGATATTCTACAAGACGATCAATATCATCTTCATCAAGTGTTCTAATTGTGAGACGGTCTGTTTCAAATATTTTCATAGTTATGATAGATGAACAACATTCTATCCTTTCCATTCATATCCTTGATGACTTCAAATGTATCATTCGGGAAATAGAGAGGAACAAGCTGTTTCATTCTTTCTCCTTGATTATATCCAATTTCAAATGCAAGAATCGCCTTCTCCTTTAATACAGAAGAAGCTTCTTTAAATATCTTTTCATAACATGCATAGCCATGATCATCCGCAAATAAAGCCAGATGTGGTTCATGATCCATCACTCTTGGATCCAATACTTCATCATAATCAATATAAGGAGGATTAGAGACAAGAATATCTACACGAATATTTTGATCAATAAGAGGTTGTAATAAGTCTCCTTCTAAGAATGTGACAGAAGCTTCATGCTTCTTCGCATTCTTAGATGCTGTATCTATTGCCTCTTTAGAGATATCTACTGCATATAGATCCGCCTTTGACTCACAAGCTAATGTAACTGCAATAGCGCCTGAACCTGTACCTATATCTGCCACAACCATTCCTGGTTTTACATAAGATAGAACATTTTCTACAAGTTCTTCTGTTTCATAGCGAGGTATGAGAACACTTGGATTGACATCAAACTCTCTACCATAGAAATATTCTTTTCCAATAATATACTGATAAGGTTCACCCTTAAGGTATCTATTTAAATAGTCCTTATATTGCATAAGAAGAGCCTCTTCAACAGGCTCTTCCCTTTTCAACAATAGTTGATAATAAGCATCTCCTGTGAGATCTTCATAGAGTCTTTCAGGGATATTTGTATGTGGATCATCAATTAAATCATGTGCATGTTTAAGTAATTCACCTAATAGCACTTATTCTTCTTCTCCTAGAAGTTTTAGTCTCTGGTCTTCATTAATTAATGCATCGATAATTGGTTCTAGTTTACCTTCCATAATACGGTCTAACTGCTGAATAGTTAAACCAATACGATGGTCAGTGACACGGTTCTGAGGATAGTTGTATGTTCTAATCTTTTCAGCACGATCACCTGAACCAATCTTATTACGACGTTCGTTTCCTAGTTTTTCTTCTTCTTCTCTTAATTTAGCTTCATAAACTCTTGTACGTAATGACTGCATAGCCTTCGCACGGTTATCATGCTGTGAACGACCATCCTGGCTTGTTGCTACAATTCCTGTTGGAATATGTGTAATACGTACGGCAGAGTCAGTCTTATTGATATGCTGTCCTCCAGCACCAGATGAACGGTAAGTATCAATTCTTAAATCCTTTGGATCAATATCGATATCTACTTCTTCTGCTTCTGGCATAACTAATACTGTGGCAGTTGATGTATGAACACGTCCCTGTGTTTCAGTCTTAGGCACACGCTGTACACGATGTGAACCAGATTCAAACTTCATCTTAGAATATACACCATTCCCCTTGATAATAAATGATATAAGTGAATATCCTCCTGCTTCAGAAGGCTGAGCATCTTCAATTTCAATCTTCCATCCCTGTGATTCAGCATACTTAGAATACATTCTAAATAAGTCACCTGCGAAGATATTACCTTCATCTCCTCCGGCTGCACCACGGATTTCCATTACTACGTTCTTTTCATCATTTGGATCCTTAGGAATTAATTCAATCTGGATATCATGTTCCATGATTGGCTGTTTCTTTTCTAATTCTTCTAATTCCATCTTAGCCATTTCTTTGATTTCAGGATCATTTTCATTTAATAATTCTTTGGCTTCTTCAATACCATCTAATAAAGCCTTGTATTCTTTATATAAGTTATAAGCCTTTTCTAAAGAAGCCTGTTCTTTAGAAGCCTGTGTCATCTTCTGAATATCATTCGCAATAGATGGATCCATAAGGATCTGTGTTAATTCTTCATATCTTTTTTCTACTGTCTGTAGTCTTTCTAATAGTGTATTCATCTTCTATCCTTTCTTTTAATAATGTTGATTTCATCATATAAATTGGTTAATTCTTCCAAATCGTACCCATTATAATATATTCAATTATTTTTCGCAATTAATTGAAGACGGTTTCTATTTCTTATATACTTGAATATATATGTTGGAGGTTAGGAATTATGATAAAGGCAGTTATATTTGATATGGATGGTTTGATGATTGACTCTGAAAGAGTGACTTTTGAATGTTATCAAGAAATCATAAAACCAATGAATCTAACAATGGATGAAGCATTCTATAAAACTTTATTAGGGAAACCTATCAAAGGAATCTATGAAAGATTTTACGATACTTATGGCAAGGACTTTCCTATTGAAAGGGTCATTAAGGATGTGCATGCTTTAATGGCTAAACGTTTTGAAACAGAAGGAGTTCCTATTAAGAAAGGTTTATTAGTGCTTCTTAATTATTTAAAAGAAAATGGTTATAAGACTATTGTCGCTACTTCTTCTAATCGTGATCGTGTTGATACTATTCTAGCACAGGCTCATATTACACAATATTTTGATGATTCTATCTGTGGCGATGAAGTAACTCATGGTAAACCACATCCAGAAGTATTCTTAAAGTCATGTGAAAAGCTTGGTGTAAAGACTGATGAAGCGATTGTATTAGAAGATAGTGAAGCAGGTATTCAGGCAGCTTCTTCAGCTGGTATTAAAGTGATTTGTATTCCTGATATGAAATATCCTACAGAAGAATATGCACGCAAAACATATAAAATATTAGATTCTCTTGATGAAGTAATTGATGAATTAAACTAACAAAAAGAGTCGGTATGGTGACCGACTCTTTTTAATGGGATTAAGGGGAAATTTTTTATGGTTTTTCTTTTCTACAACTGTATAATACAGTAAGTATATGAAATCTATGTGAACTTTTAGGAGGTTTTATTAAATGTATAATCAATATCGTGAAGGATGGATAGAAGTCATCTGTGGATGTATGTTTGCAGGGAAAACAGAAGAATTAATTCGTCGTATTAATGTACTGTCTTATGCGAGAAAAAATATTCTTGTGTTTAAGCCAAAGATTGATAATCGTTATTCTACAACTGAAATTGCCTCACATGCAGGAAGTAAAGTACCTTGTATTGTCATCAGTGAAGCAAAGGAAATACTTGATCATGTAAATTATGATACTGATGTTGTAGCTATTGATGAAGTACAGTTCTTTGATGAAGATGTGGTAGATATCTGTGAATATCTTGCAGATAGCGGATTACGTGTGATGGTTGCTGGTTTAGATAAAGATTTCCGTGGTGAACCATTTGGTGTCTTACCTGATTTATTAACACGTGCTGAGTTTGTGACGAAGTTAACTGCAGTTTGTGCAAAATGTGGTGCACCTGCCACAAGAACACAGCGTATTATTAATGGTAAACCTGCTTCTTTTAATGATCCTATTGTCTTAGTAGGTGCAAAGGAAGCCTATGAACCACGTTGTCGTCATTGCCATGAAATAGTAGAAAAGCCTATTAAATTTGAGAATCAGAAAAAAATACAATTCAGACCAAGAAAATAAGCAGTAGCGCACGCGCTACTGCTTTTAAATTCTAAGTCCTTCGCCACTATTCTGGTTTTCTGGACCTGTATAGTAATCTGAGAAACGTGAGTATTGTTTTTCAAATACAAGGCTGATATCGGCTGTTGCACCATTTCTGTGCTTAGCGACAACGATTTCTGTTAAGCCATTTGTTTCTGCTTCTTTTTCTTTGTTCTGATAGTCTTCACGATGAAGGAAGGCTACAATATCGGCATCCTGTTCGATGGCCCCAGATTCTCTTAAGTCGGACAACATCGGTTTCCCTTTACGCTGTTCTACCTGACGAGAAAGCTGTGATAAGGCAATAACGGGACACTTTAATTCTCTGGCTAATGCCTTTAATTGTCTAGAGATATCAGATACTTCCTGCTGTCTTGATTCTCTTGATGAAGATGGACCAGAAATCAGCTGAAGGTAATCGATAATAACCATCTTCAAGCCCTGTTCTCTTTGTAGTCTTCTACATTTAGCCGCAATTTCACCAATCTTAACAGCTGGTGTATCATCAATATATAAATTACAACGTGTGACACGATCTGCAGCTGCATAATACTTATTCGCATTCTCTTTCAGAATCGCACCTGTTTTTAATTTATCGTTATCAATAGACCCAGCACAGCATATTAATCTGGTTACCAGCTGTTCAGCAGGCATTTCTAGTGAGAATATTGCGACAGCTTCTTCACTATTCAGTGATGAGTTAAAACCAATATTCAAGGCAAAGGCTGTTTTACCTACAGAAGGTCTGGCCGCAAGAATAACTAAATCACCTGGCTGGAAGCCTGATGTTAATTTATCTAATTCTTTATAGCCTGTTTTTACACCAGAGATAACCCCACCATTTTTCTGAAGGAGATTCATTCTGGCTGTGACATTCTGTACAACACTTTCAATTGTCTTGAATTCACCCGCATTTCTATCTCTTGTAACTTCTAAGACATCTTTTTCTACTGTATCAATAAAATCATTGATATCAGTAATTTCACCATAAGCATCCTGTACGATGTTTGTGGCTTCTTTAATCAGTCTTCTTAATAATGACTTCTCATTTAAAATCTGAAGATAATGTGTTGTATGAGCCACTGTTGGTACAGAATTTGCAAGTACCAATAGATAATCTACACCACCTACTTTTTCTAATATCTTCTGGTTGATTAAATAATCAGTCACTGTTGTGGCATCAATTGGTTTATTACTGTCATGAAGGAACTTCATGCCTGTAAAGATCAGTCGATGCGCATCAAGATAGAAATCCTGAGGTGTTGCCATGTTGATGACATCATTACATGCGTTCTTATCAATCAACATCGCCCCTAACAATGCACGTTCTGCCTCTAAGTCATGAGGGAGTTCTCTTGTATCCATAAGTATTCACCTTATTTTTCAGATAGATGAACATTGATAGTCGCAATAACACCTTTATAAAGTTCAATCTTAAACTTAGTAGTTCCTAAAGCACCTACCGGATAAGCATTGATGAACTTTCTCTTATCAATCTTAATACCATGTTCTTCTAATAATTTCTTTGCGATATGTTTTGTAGAAACATGATCAAAGCTCTTACCATCCTTACCAGTCTTAACCTTGAATTCTACTACGATAGCTTCAAGCTTCTTTGCAAGTTCCTGAGCTTCTTCTTTTCTCTTTAAGTCTTCCTGTTTCTTTTCTTCTTCCTGTTTGGCAACTATCTTCTTACCTGTTTCTGTTGCCATTAAAGCTTTCCCATTCTTAATTAAGAAGTTCTGTCCATAACCGTCAGATACATTAACGATTTCACCCTTCTTACCAACTTTTTTCACATCTTCTAATAAAATAACTTTCATATTTATACACCCCTATCTTCCAAATATGCATCTATTGCATGTTCTAATCTCTCTTTTGCTTCTTCGATTGTCACATTTTCAATCTGACAGGCGGCCATAGAGAAGTGTCCGCCTCCATGTAAAGCATCATTTTCCATAATCATCTGGACATTGACCTTCTTAGAACTACGTGCGCTGATTGCAACTGTGTTCTTAGATATATATCCTATCGCAAATGCAGCATAAATGCCAGAAACATATACCAATTGATTGGCTGCCTTTGCAAGAGTAGAACGGCTAAGTTCTTCATCTTTGCCTGTCGCAATAAGGAATTTATCCTTATAACGATAAGCTGATTCTGTGATATCAAATATTTCTTTCATACATTCAAATGAATCTTCTAGTAATTCATAAGCAAGTGATAAGTCAGCCTGCGCTTCTTTGAGTTTAGCCGCTGACTGGAATGTTCTTGTACCCACATGCTGTCTGAAATAGTTTGTATCAACAAGCATCCCTGTATACATGATTGTCGCATCAAGAGATGAAATTTCAATTTCATGCTGCTGATAATCAAATAGTTCTACAAGTAATTCTACTGTAGAGGATGCAGATGGCTCTAAGTATGTGAGAACCGGTGAAGAAATGAATTCTTCACTACGACGATGGTGGTCAATAATGACCTTGTTCTTTACTTTATCAAGTACCGAACGACTGATAGCAAGTGAATCCTTATGGTTATCCACACTGATTAACAAAGTATTCTTATTGGCCTTTTCAAGTGCTTCTGAAATAGTCAACATGAGTCCCTTATAATCAGGATTACTTCTCAACATTTCTACGACACCTTTTGTTTTTTCTTCAAGAGATTCATAATCAATGACTATATTAGCTTTCTTCCCTAAATTCTCTACAATACGTGCTGCCGCAAGAGACGCTCCAAATGAATCTAAATCTGAATTCTTATGTCCCATAATGAGAACATTGCGTGAACGTGTAATAAGTCCCGCAAGAGACTGTGCCATAATACGTGAACGTACTTTAGAGGATGTTTCAAATGCATCGGTCTTACCACCAAAGTAACGCACATGATCTTTACCACTCTTAATCGCAATCTGGTCACCACCGCGTGAATAAGCAAGGCTTAATGCGGAAGAAGCGAGTTCTTCTAGTTCTCTTAATACTTTTGTACTTCTACCAATACCAATAGAGAGTGTCATAAGAACATCCAATTCTTCTATCGCATTCTTAAAATCATCTAAAATAGAGAATTTAGATTCAATAAGTTTCTTATAGATACGTTCATTAAAGAAAACAATGTATTTACCTGTCTGATAACGTCTAATAATCATACCATTCTTATATGCCCAGTCAGTAATTGTACTACGACATAAGTTTTGAATCTTTACCTTCTGTGATTCATCGACATTCGCAATAATTTCATCATAGTTATCTACAGTAATATAACCCATGCATACCTGAATATCTTCATAGTCCTGTGATAAAGACACATATTGTGTCACATCCTTCATATAGATGAGTCTTGTATCTGCACTATTATAGACTTCAAATTTTTTCCCTTTGACTTCTATTATTTTGACATCTTCATCATCAAAAAGACTAGCAAGTGTAGGCTGCCATTCTAATAATTTGATTCCTACAATATTGATATTTAATGCCTTTAAGAAATCTGAGACCCATGTGATGTTTCTATTTTCATCATACTGAATAAGTCCTACACCACCATAGATCAAGGCATTTTTAGCATCAATTCCTAATGCATCACTGACTGAATAACTGTTTTGCTCCATTAAGTAGCTCATATAGAACAACAATGAAATATAGACCACATTCGTAATAACTGCAAATAGCGCAAGACGAAGCATCCAGGCCTGATGAAATATGCCAAAGGCCGCAAAGGCGGCAAAGATTATAAATACGAGTAAAAGAACAAAGATATTTCTAATTTGTGCAACTTTTCTCGTCATTGTAGAAGCCCTCCTTATTGATACTTATTATACAGTATTTGACGTATTTCAACAAATATATCAATAATTCCTAGTATAACTAATAGTGACTGTAGGAATGGTATAAATACCAAGAAAATAAGCAAGTTAGAATAACGGCCATGGTTCCTGATAATAAGATAAAAAGATAAGAAAGCCAGACCATCCACCATAAATCCTAAGATACTTATAAAATAGAGATATTGTACAATAACAACATTTCCAAAATATTGTCTAGCAATCATACTACCTGCAAGCATGATTGCTAGAATATATCCCATTTTAGGACTGAATCTAAATGTCGCAATATGAATACTCATATCAAAAGGTATTCTTAAGCGTTTAAAGAATAATGCACATAACATCATGACTAAATAACTCTGTAAGAATGACATGATGAGGATAAAGAGTGGAATGAGATTATAGAAGTTCTGGAAAGTAAAGACATTGGATAAAGAAGGCACAACCGCAATAATCTGGTTATACATTTCTTTTGATTCAGCAATTAAGTTAATACCGAGTACTCCTGAGAATACATAGAAATATAAGAAGTCAGATAAAAAGAAGAATGCCGCACCAAGTACCAGCATTGTTTCTTTCTTGGCTTTATGTTTAAGACATAGTCCTACAACTGTTCCCATACCAAGTGATGAGAGGACAATTAATACATAGCTGAGTGTTCCAAATAGGAAAGCAATGACCATGGAAGCAAGAGAAGTCATTAAAGCTTCTTTTAGTCCTGTTTTATAGCTATAGATAGCCATAGGAATAGCCATTCCATAACCTATTAAGGAATCAAACATCGTACCTGTCATTGTATTGAGTACTGCAAGGACACCAAAGAGTGCTGCGATGAGTGCGCCCTGCACAAGTTTATTTGTTTTCATAATTCATTTCTCCTTGTGGTCATTATACAACAATCATATCACTTGACGTATACCCCCATAGGGTATATGATTGGGACAGGAGGTGAAATGATGGATAAAAAAGATTGCTGTTGTAGTGAACGTCATAAGGATCGTAGTGAAGAAGAAAAGAAAAAACTCATGAACCGCCTCAAACGTATTGAAGGACAGATTCGAGGAATTGAGGGCATGGTTGAAAAAGATGCCTATTGTCCTGATATTTTGATTCAGGTTTCTGCAGTGAATGCAGCTTTGAATAGTTTTAATAAAGAATTACTTGCAAAACATATTAAGACATGTGTTGTGGATGATATTAAAGAAGGTCATGATGAGACAATTGATGAATTAGTGAATGTATTACAGAAGGTGATGAAATGAAACAATATAATATTACTGGTATGAGTTGTGCAGCGTGTGCCAATCGTATTGAAAAAACTGTAGCTCATATTAATGGTGTAGAAAGCTGTTCAGTTTCTTTACTCACAAATTCTATGGGTGTAGAGGGAACAGCGTCTTCTGAGTCTATTATTCAAGCGATTGAGAATATTGGATATGGTGCAAGTGAAAAAGGTGTTGAAAAAGTCAAGGATGATTCTTTAGTGGATCATGAAACACCAAAATTAAAGAAGAGATTGATTACTTCTTTAGTATTCTTATTACTATTAATGTATCTATCTATGGGTCATATGATGTGGAAATGGCCTGTGCCTTCATTTTTAGAGAATCATGTATCTCTTGCAGTGACAGAGATGTTATTGACTATTATTATTCTAGTCATTAATAAAGCATTCTTTATTAATGGGTATAAGAGCTTATTTCAGTTATCTCCTAATATGGATGCTTTGGTCGCATTAGGATCGAGTGCTGCTTTTGGCTATAGCTTAGTTGTTTTATATTTAATGATTGATGCAATGAGCCAGGGACAGATGATGAAGGTAATGCATTTGGCTCATGATCTTTATTTTGAATCTGCAGCCATGATTCCTACTTTAATTACTGTAGGAAAGATGTTAGAGGCAATGTCTAAAGGACGTACAACAGATGCCTTAAAGAGTTTAATGGATCTTGCGCCTCAGACTGCCGTTATTATTAGAGACAATAAAGAAGTGACTGTAGGAATTGATGAAGTCAATAAAGGTGATTTGTTTGTAGTTAGACCAGGTGAAAACATTCCTGTCGATGGTGTGATTGTGGAAGGTTCTACGGCCATTGATGAATCTGCCTTAACAGGTGAAAGTATTCCTGTTGATAAAACTGTGAATGATACAGTATCAGGTGCAACACTTAATCAGTCAGGTTTTATTAAAGTACGTGCCACTCGTGTAGGAGAAAATACAACACTTTCACAGATTATTCAGATGGTGAGTGATGCAGCAGCCACTAAGGCACCTATCGCAAAGAAAGCGGATCAGGTCTCTGGTATCTTTGTACCTGTGATTATCGGTATTGCGTTAGTCACATTTATTGTCTGGATGATTCTAGGAAAGAGTATTGGATTCTCTATTGCCCGTGCTATTTCTGTATTGGTTATTTCATGTCCATGTGCACTTGGTCTTGCAACACCCGTAGCTATTATGGTCGGCAATGGTATGGGCGCTAAAAATGGTATTCTATTTAAAACTTCTGAATCATTAGAAGTCACAGGATCTATTGATATTATTGCGTTAGATAAGACAGGTACAATCACAAAAGGAACTCCTGTAGTCACTGATGTGGTCCCTTACAAGATAGAAAAAGAAGTACTTTTAAATTATGCTGCAAGTCTAGAAAAGAATAGTGAACATCCTCTTGGTAAAGCGATTACTGATTATTACCACGGCAATGAAGATGTCAAAGATTTCAAGATACTGCCTGGGCATGGGTTAAGAGGTTTAATTCATGATAAAGAAGTATTAGGTGGCAGTATCAAGATGATGGAAAAGCATATTCCTGACGATGTTGAAATACAAGCTAAGAATATGGCTAAAGAAGGTAAAACACCACTATTCTTTAGTTATGATGATTATTATCTTGGTATGATCTGTGTGGCTGATACAATGAAGGAAGATAGTCCTCAGGCAATCAAAGAAATGCAGAATATGGGTATTCAGGTCGTGATGTTAACAGGTGATAATCAAGAAACAGCCCAGGCAATTGGTTCAAAAGCCGGTGTGGATGAGGTAATTGCAGGGGTATTACCTGATGGTAAAGAGAGTGTTATTAGAAATCTACAGAGACAAGGTAAAGTGGCGATGGTGGGCGATGGAATCAATGATGCCCCAGCACTGACACGTGCGGATATTGGAATTGCGATTGGGGCAGGCACTGATATTGCGATAGATGCCGCTGATGTTGTCTTAATGAATAGTAAGCTGACAGATGTCACTGCCGCTATTAGACTCTCTCGTGCAACATTAAGAAATATCCATGAAAACTTGTTCTGGGCATTTTTCTATAATGCGATTTGTATTCCTGTTGCTGCTGGTGTTTTTATCACTTTAACAGGATGGCAGATGAGTCCTATGTTAGGGGCGGCTGCAATGAGTTTATCTAGTTTCTTTGTATGTATGAATGCATTAAGATTGAATACTTTCTCTATGCATGATGCATCAAAAGATATAAAAAGAAAGAAAAAGGAGAAAAAAACAATGGAAAAAACTTTAGAAATTACTGGTATGATGTGTGGTCATTGTGAAATGGCTGTAAAGAAGGCATTAGAAGCTGTAGATGGTGTAGAAAGTGCTGATGTAAGTCATGAAAAAGGCACTGCAGTTGTGACTTTAAATAAAGAAGTATCTAATGATGTCTTAAAGAAAGCTGTAGAAGATAAAGATTATACAGTTACATCGATTAAATAAAAAAGAAGTCCTAAGACTTCTTGAGATCCTCAAATGCATAACTATGCATCTGAGGATTTTTTCTTTCAAATTCTTCTTTTTGAATTTTAGAACGAGAAATGACATCCTGAAGTAATTCTCTTGATGAGATACGTGTCGCCCCATGACCTAACACAATCTTCTGTTCAAGATTATCACTTGTCGCAACCACAAGACGATATTGTCCTGCCATCTGTTTTGTGATGCTTTCAATATAAGCATCGGCTGTCTGTCCTTCTTTTGTATAAACGATTTCCATATCGTGATACATCTGACTCTTGCCTTTATTCTGTGGAACCTTATAAGCGTCAAAGACAAGGATCATATGACAGCCACGATACCCTTTATAGCTCATCAATATATCAATAAGCTTATCTCTTGCACTACCTAGATTCTCTTTTGCGAGTTCTTTCAGTTCATCCCAGGCAAAGATGACATTATATCCATCTACAATTAAATATTCATCTAATACCTGTACTGTATTAGAAGAGACATGATCTTGTTTAGGTTTATAGTAGTCACTCGCAAGTTTTGTTTCTAATGGGCCATAGGTACGTTCATATACTCTTTTAAGTTCTTCATCACTAATATGTACAGGATTATGTGTATAAGTATGTTCCTGTTTCATCGCACTATAAAGAGGCAAATGCATCTTCTCTCTTACTTCATCATAAGGTACATAATATCCTGCACCGTGTGAACAGAAGATAGAACCTGTAGGATTATCTAGATCTGATTCACTATCATAATCACATTTAGTTATCACTTCTTCCTGATTTTCTACTGGTGCATAGAATGTATCTAAGAAGAAAAGCTGTCCTTTTCCTTTTGTGGAAGTCAGAAGTTCTTTTTGATAATGAGTCAAAAATAAAACAGGTGCTTCTCCATGAAGTGTTGTAATATCATTATTCTCGTTCACTACAGTAGGTGTTGGATAGTCTTCTAAAGCATAATAAACCTTACTCAAAGCCTCTGTAGGAATGACTAATTCATATTTATAATAGGGCTCTAAAATAACTGATTCAGTCATTTTTAAACCTTGTCTAATCGCACGATAAGTGGCTTCTCTGAAGTCTCCTCCTTCTGTATGTTTTAAGTGGGCTTTACCACCTAGAAGTGTGATTTTCATATCTGTAATAGGAGAACCTGTGAGTACACCTAAGTATTCTTTTTCCTGTAAGTGTGTCATGATGAGATTCTGATATCTCTCTTCTAAGTTATTCTGACATTGATTATCAAAGACAAGTCCTGAACCTTGAGGAAGTGGTTCTAAGTAAAGATGGACTTCACTATAGTGTCTGAGTGGTTCAAAGTGGCCGACTCCTTCTATTGGTTCTTTGATTGTTTCTAGATAAGCGACATCTCCTTCATCCACTGTGATTTCTTCATTAAAACGATCTTTCATTAATTGTTTAAGAATATCTATTTGCACTTCACCCATTAAAGAAACCTGGGCATGATTGTCATAGAGTTTTAAATGAAGTAACGGTTCTTCTTCACCTAATACCTTTAAAGAAGAAAAGAAGTGGTTAATATCTGCTTCTTGGGACGGTTGAATTGAATACAACATAGAAGGTCTCAATGTTGAATGAATTACATGTCCTGATCCAATATAATCCCCTGCCTGAAGCTTCTTAATACCTGTTAAGGCTACAATATCATTTTGAGAGGCTTCTTCTAGTAAAGTATAATGGTTCCCTTGATATAACCTAATTTGATGAATCTTTTCATCATGGATTGTATCACGTACATGAAGTGTACCACCCGTTACCTTAATAAAGACGAGACGTTCTCCTCTTTCATCTCTAGTAATCTTAAAGACCTGCGCTGATAATTCAGTCTGGGGTTCTTTTTCTAAAGTATAACGATCTAAAGCATCGAGTAGTTCTTTAACCCCTTGATTCTTAAGCGCACTGCCAAAATAGAGTGGATAAAGATGTCTATTGGAAATCGCTTTTGCGATAGATGTATCCTTTAAAGACCCTGTTTCTAGATATTCTTCTATCATCTCTTCATCAAGTGATGCAATTTCTTCTTCAGAAGAACTCATATCCATGATATTAGAAGATAGTTGTGATAAAGAGTCCAATAGTTCTTCTTTTGTATAATGTGTTAAATCCATCTTATTCACAAAGATGAATGCTGGTACATGATAATGTCTCAATAAATTCCAGATAGTTTTAGTATGCGCCTGTACACCATCTAAACCATTGATAATCACGATTGCATAATCAAGAACACTGAGTGCGCGTTCCATTTCTCCACTAAAATCAGCATGACCTGGTGTATCAATAAATGTGAAATGGTTATTCTTATAATCAAGAGAAGAAACCTTAGAAAAGATAGTAATGCCTCTTTCTCTTTCCTGTGTATTATAGTCAAGGAATGTATCTTTATGATCAACACGCCCCTGATGTTTTATTGTCCCTGTAGTATAGAGTAATGACTCACTTAATGTGGTTTTACCTGCATCAACATGAGCCACCATTCCAAGTGTTAATTGTTTCATCAAATCACCTCTTGATTATTGTATCATAGATTAATCAAAAAACACCTTGGTTTTATCCAAGGTGTGTCTGTAGGTATATCTTTATATATTATGAAATACATAAAGTTTACTGCCTGTTTTAACTACAATTCTATGAATTATGCATTCTTTAAGAATGCTTTATATGCCTGATATGTTTCGTATACGTCTACTTTAGATACGACTTCCATTGGTGCATGCATATTTAATACTGCAATACCTGCATCAATAACATCCATGTTGTAGTTTCCAAGGATATAAGCAATAGTGCCTCCTCCACCCAGGTCTACCTTACCAAGTTCAGCTGTCTGATAGTGGATATTTGATTCATCCATGACAGCACGAATTCTTGCCACATATTCTGCAGATGCATCATTACTTCCACTCTTACCTCTTGCTCCAGTATATTTATTAAATACAATACCGTTACCTAAATAAGCAGCGTTCTTCTTATCATTCACACTTACAAAGAGTGGATCTACACCAGCAGATACATCGCTTGAAAGCATCTTTGATCTAGATAAAGTAAGTCTTGTCTGTACAAAACTATCAATACCCATCTTCACTAACATTTCACCAATTGTATTTTCAAAGAATAAAGACTGTGCACCTGTAGCACCTACTGAACCGATTTCTTCTTTATCTACAAGAATAGTACAGCATGTATAGTCACATACATCCATATCAAGAATTGCAGTTAAAGATGTATAGGCACATACTCTATCATCATGACCATAACCAGCAATCATTGAACGATCTAAACCATAGTCTCTTGCTTTACCACTTGGTACAACTTCAATTTCAGCTGATACGAAATCTTCTTCTTCAATATCATATTTATCTTTTAATAGCTTTAAGATATTTGCCTTAACCGCATTTTTTTCTTCACCTGCTAAAGGCATATTACCTAAAGTGACATCAAGGTTTTCACCTTCAATCACCTTAGCTGCTTTCTTATCTAACTGATCTGCTGCTAAGTGAATTAATAAATCAGAGATACCTACAACTGGATCGTTATCATCTTCACCAATCACAACATCTACAACTGTACCATCTTTCTTGGCTACAACACCATATAATGATAGAGGAATAGTGACCCACTGGTATTTCTTTACACCACCATAATAGTGTGTATCAGCTAATGCGAATCCTTCTGATTCATATAATGGATTCTGTTTTAAGTCCATTCTAGGAGAGTCAATATGCGCACCTAAGATTCTCATACCTTCTGTAAGTGGCTTATTACCAATCACAAATAAAGCAATGTTTTTATCTCTGTTATTAACATAAACCTTGTCTCCTGGCTTAAGTGTTTCAAAAGAATCTAATGGCTTGAATCCTTTTTCTTCAGCTAAACGAATAGAGTCTTTAACACAAGCACGTTCTGTTTTGTTTTTTGAAATATAATCTTTATAGCCTTCATTATATTCCATCACTTCATTGAGATTGTCCTTATACTTTTCCCATGTATTCTTTGCGTACATTTTCTAACCTCTTTTCTATTGTTATCTACTACAGTATACCATGCTTATTTGTGAACTACCACGACTTTCACTTCGCTTAGAAGTCGTGGCTTATAGGATGCTTACGCATCTATTAAGAAGTTTGATATTTAAGTCTCCACCTATTTATAAAACTTTTTAATAACCATGATCCACTTCCTGCCATTCACCTTGTTGATTTCTAATAAGAATCCAAGAAAAATTTTCATAGGTACTGTTAGGATTTAAAGAACCATTTCCACCTGTTTCATCGACATCAAAAGTTGATTTTAAAACAATGGCTTCCTTACCTCCATATTGTTGTATTATTTCTTTAAAGCGCGCTTCGTTATCTCCAGCATAATAGATTTCTTTTAAAGTACATCCTTTAAAGTTATCATTAAAATTATCAATCACAAGATTTATGGCAGAAGTAATATCATCATAATCATAAATAGAAGATGGTACTTCTTTTTGAACAATATAATTCTTTTCTCGTCTTTCAATACGAACAAGCATATTAATATTTGTTTGAATGACATATTCATAATTGTCATCAACATAGGCTTTATAATCACCACCACTATAATGAGAAGGAAGAATAACTTCTGTAAGTGGTAATTGTTGATTCATTAAAATATCTTGTGCATGTTTGATGATTTCTATTGGTTCTTTTTCACTTGTTGATGTAATACTGTCGGTAAAACCATATTCTTTAGAAACATATTGGATAATTTTGTGATTTTTATCATATGTGACATCCAATCTTAAAGTTGGATCATCTTTATCGTTATTGAAACTAAAATAGTTTTCTTTTTTATCTTCATAGACATAACCATTTTTCATAAGTTCATCTAATACTTCTTGAGGAAGAAGTTCTTTTAGTTCTTTAATTGTTTCTGATTCACTTAAGGTACTAAAACGTAAGTATTTTTGTTTTGATTGATTTAATTCTGTATTGATTTCTGTACGTTTTGCTTTGCTTTTTTTAACAAACATTTGTCCTTCTTTACTAAAAGTAATTTCTATTTCAAAAAGCTTACTTTCTTTAGATTTATAGTTCACTTCTATTCTACAATAATCTGAAACATCTTTAAAACTCTCTTTATCAAATACATCTTCATCTGGTTTCCAAATAACTTTTAATCCTTTTTTAGTATGATAATACTTTTTATAAAGCTTATAAGAAAGTGTAGTTTCATTTTCATATACTTTATTACCTAATTGTATTTCTAAAGGATAGTTTCCTTGAACAATACGTATCGATTCAATAGCGTCACTTTCTACATTCACGGTAAAGTAACTTGTTGTAAGATAACCATTCAAATAATAGTTTCCTTCATCAAACTTCAAATCTAGCTGCGATTGTTTAAACTTAGCATTTTTAGAAAAATACTTTTCTTCATATTTCTTTTTTAATTGAACTTTATCTGCTACTTCAACTCGATCATGAATTAAATAATAATCCATAGGTGTTGATTCCTTTGTAATAGAATTAGATGTTTGGTTATAAGCAAGAACATCAAAAGTATCTTTGTTTATTTGTTTGTTTTGTAAAATACAAACAAATAAAAGAAGACAACAAGAAAGAATCAAAATAGGTTTTAGATAATGATGTTTATAAGAAAGTTTTTTATCTAATAAATGTTCATCAACATGAACATGATCATAATAGTTTTCAAATGATTTATTTTTCATAAGTTTCTATCTCCCTTCTTAATTGATTTCTTGCTCGATTAAGTAATACGCGAACATTATTTTCTTTAATATGTAAGAGTTTTGCCATTTCTCTCGTTGAATAGCCTTCATAATAAAATAAATAAAGAACTGCATTATATTTTTTAGGAAGTTTATTTAAATACGGTGTTAAATCAATTTCTTTCTTTTCAAAAATATACGTTTGTTCATCTATTTCTTCTATTTTATTATTCCAAAATGATTTTAAAGATGTTTTACTACAATTAAGCGTTACTCTAATAAACCATGCTTTTTCATGTTCTAGGGATTCAAAAGTAGGTTTTCTTTTAAGATAGCGATACATGACATTTTGAAAAATATCATCCGCTTGATCTTTTTGATGACATTGGCTAAAGGCAAGACGATAAACAAGATCTTTTTCACGTTGAATAACTTCTTCCATATTTAAACCTCCCTTCATTAGTAATACTTTTCAAAATAGCTATTTGTTACAAGAACTATAATATTTTTACGCTCTTTTTAAGTAAATTATTGCTTTAAGTTAACTTATTCAAAAAATCCCATAACAATACTCATAATATGCTTCCTTAAGTGAAATGGGCATAGCTCATACCAATTTTGATATTGAAGATTTCTGTATCCACAATCATTCTAAAAATCACAGATGCCATTTCTCTTGAATGTATACTTTTCCAGTTTCTTAAGAATTAGAAAATCTGATGTTAAGCTAAATTTGATGATCTAGTAGCAACGTTTTTCTTAAACTTAGCGTATATTTTTAAGAGTTTTATTCGTTTTTTCTTAATAAATTCAATATATAATTTTGAATATGGAGGAAGAATATATGCGTTCAAAAAAAATAACTTTAGGATTACTGATTGTATACTTAATGGCACTGACATGGATTATTCTTTTCAAACTTCAATTTTCAGTTGCAGATTTGCCACATTTAAGAAGCATAAATCTAGTTCCGTTTATGGGTTCTGTTATTGTTAATGGTAAAGTAGATTTTACCGAAATCATTAACAATATTATTGCTTTTATTCCTTTTGGAATTTTACTTAGCACGCTTTGGAAAGAAAAATCCATAATCAAAAGAATACAGCCTATTTTTTTGACAAGTTTATCTTTTGAAATACTTCAATTCATTTTTTCTATTGGGGCAAGTGATATTACCGATCTTATTATGAATACAATAGGTGGAATAATTGGCATTTGTATTTTTATCATTCTTAAAAAGATATTAAAAGACAAGTGCAGTAAAGTAGTAAACATTATTAGTTTGATATTTGCCATAGTTTTGATTTTATTTATAGCACTTTTAATTTTAGCAAATTCGTAGAAGTATTTTATTACTTTCAATATCACACAAGCGGTTAGTCTTTATGATTGACCGCTTTTTCCATACCCAAAAAGGAGAATTTATAGCATTTTACAAATACAGAGGAAAACGTATCCGAGCCAGCGACAGGACGCTTGTGTATCGCTTCACCGTCGGTTCGCTCCTGTTCCTGTTCGTGGCGGTTATTCTGCTACTGAACATGGGACAGTCATGCATACCGATTGGGACAAGGTAAGCCTAATGGACAGCCGTTTTACACTTTCCCCTTAATGTTTAATCTATCAGCCAGTTGTTTTTGAGTTAACTCTAATCTTTTCGTTCTTCTAATAGAAACAAACCTATTTTGTCATAATTTAACATTTCCTATCCCTTTTGTCATTTTATTTCATTTTGTACTATAACCTATCTTTTATTACATGAATAATTTATCTAAAATTCAATTTATAATTGAGTTTTTTGAATACCCACATTCCACAGGTGATTATCAAAATAAGAAATGATAGTTTCAATTTTCTTGGCTTTTATGTGTAAAAATGATTTCAATAATTGGATTGACCTGTTAATTATGGGTAATTAACTTGAGTTTTAACATTTTCAAAATATTATTATTAAGACGTTAATTCTATCACCACATATTAGGCAAATAATTTCAAGATTGAAAATAGCACAAAGAAATTCAGGACTTACGGAAGATTTTACGATTCATTGTTTTAGACACAGTCATGTTTCACTTTTAATTGAGTTAGGTTATAGTGCTTTAATGATTGCAAATCGTATTGGTGATACAGTCGAAACAACACTTAAAACTTACAGTCATCTTTATCCTGACAAACAAGTACAACTCGTTAATAAACTTGAAGAAATGAATAATAGTACCACAGATATCACCGCAAAAGAAAAACCCTTGATAAAATCAAGGGTTTTTAGTATCAATTATTCACCAACGTATGGTAATAAAGCCATCTGTCTTGCTCTCTTGATTGCTCTAGCAAGTTTTCTCTGATACTTAGCGCTTGTACCAGTTACACGTCTTGGGATGATTTTACCGTTAGCTGAGATAAATCTCTTTAAAAGTTCAACATCTTTATAATCAATGTAATCAATCTTGTTTTTAGTGAAGTAGCAAACTTTTCTTCTACCCATTCTCTGTCTTCTGAAAGCCATTGTTGTTTCCTCCTGTTAGAATTGAATATCGTCTTCCATGATATCATATGAATTCACTGAATCATCAAAATCTTTATCTAGATCCACTGTCTTCATATCATAGAAGTCATTGTTGTTTTGTCTAGGTTGCTGAGTCATTGTAGGCTGCTGCATCATAGGTGCACTCTGCTGAGTTCTTTCTCTCTGTGCTCTTGTTTCCAAGAACTGAACTGAATCAGCGACAACCTCTGTTACATAAACTCTTTGGCCTTGATTGTTGTCGTAACTACGAGTCTGTATACGACCATCGACTGACACAAGTGAACCCTTGCTGCAATACTGTGCAACATTTTCAGCAGGTTTTCTCCATACAACACAGTTAATAAAATCAGCTTCCTGACCATCTCTTGTTGAGAAGTTACGATCAACTGCTAAAGTAAAACTTGTTACAGCTGTACCATTACCTGTTCTTCTTAATTCAGGATCTCTTGTAAGTCTTCCGACTAATGCGACACGGTTAAGCATTCGCCCTCACCTCTTCTTAGTCTCTTCTTAAAGTTAAGTGACGTAATACGCTTGGGTTGATACGTGATAAACGTTCGAATTCAGCGATTGCTTCTGCAGTTGTATGAGTATCAATTACTACATATAACCCCTTAGTATAATCTTTGATTTCGTAAGCTAATTCACGTAAGCCTAACTTTTCAGTGTCAACGTTATCAACAACACCTTCACCTTCAGTTAAGATTGCTTTAAAACCATCTAATAATGCAGTCTTTGCATCATCTTCTAAGTCAGGTTTTAAAATCATCATAATTTCATACTTGTTCATTTTTTTACCTCCTTTGGTCTTAACGGTCTAGAATACTTCTAGACAGGCAGTAATATTTTACATGCTCGTTCATACTATCACAAGAAAATCAAAAAAGCAATGATAAATCGAAGTTTTTTTACTTATTTTAGATCTTCTTTCGTTGTGATTTTAATATTGTCATAGTCACCTTCTACGACATAAACATCTTTTCCCTGTAATTCTAACATCGATGCATCATCTGTTGCCTGGATATTATTTTCAATGGCTTCTCTATATGCATTTCTAATAAGTACTGTATCAAAAGCCTGTGGTGTCTGCGCCTGCATCAATTCAGAACGAATGAGTGTTTCTACTACCTTACCATCCTTCACACGCTTGATTGTATCTTTACATGGCACCATTGCAAGAACTGCCTTATGTTCTTCCATACCTTCTACTAAACGATCTAAAAGGTCTTTTTTCACAAAAGGTCTTGCGCCATCATGAATCATTACATAATCACTTGTGACATGTTTTAATCCTTCATAAACAGAATCCTGTCTTTCTTTTCCGCCCTCCACAAACTTCATACATTTCTTATTTAATAGTTTCTTGAAATGTGACTGTTCTTCTTTTTTACATACAATAATGATCTCTTCACATCTCTTATCATGTAAAAAGACATTCACTGTCTTTTCATATACAGTCTCTCCCTGTAATTGATAGAACATCTTGTTGTAACCAAGCCCTGTTCTCTTACCACTTCCTGCACATAATATAATTGCGCTATACATCATGAATCACCTCTATTCCATTATATCAAAAAGAACGTAAATTACTTTACGTTCTTTCAGATTGTTGACAAATTAGATGAAAATATCAATTGGGCTATCCCAAATTGGTATTTTCATTTTTTGTTTGCTTGAAATATTCATATATCACTCTAAATATAAAAAAACGCAAGCATATTGGGGTTATATTAGCCCCATTCTTTGCTTGCACAATCCCAATTTCTTGAGATTATGGCAGCTGAAAATGATCAGCGATTCGTGCTGATTTTTCACTAGCCCT
>OIYQ01000070.1_pt1 | contig 39622 bp, 32 predicted proteins | sample 1588311 | NCBI WGS metagenome assembly OIYQ01 (sample SAMN03283244) | human gut metagenome | biome: human-associated habitat; material: feces | host: Homo sapiens | place: Peru | collected 2012
AAAAAGTCCGACTTTTTAAATCGGACTTTTGATGTTCGCAGATTACTATGTCATAAAAAACTTACAAAATCTGCGTTATAAGCTAGGATCTAGAAAAGCTCTAAAAGAGAAACTCTTTTAGTTAAGAGAACTAATTATCTTTATGTAAAGAGATAATGTAAGCGACCTCATCTACTAAGATCTTTGCAAAGCCAGGACCATAAGTTGCAGCACTTGAAAACATGTTGCAAGCTGAACTTGCGTTCTTAATGTAGTCTTTACCGCGCTCTGTTATCTTGATGTTAGCAGGATCAGTATGAATATCAATTGTAAGCTTGTCCTTGACTAAGGTAGGTACTAAATCAGCTTTAATTCCTTCAACTAATTTTGCATTATCTAAGACCTGAAAAGCAGCAATTACAAGACTGGTTACGGGGAATGGCTTTGGAGGCATCTCACTTGGATAAAGATTATGTAATGCATGCTGTTTTTCGTTACATAGCACAGCTACAAACTGAGAGAAAGTCTTATCCTTTGGAGCTTTACCATCTTCAATAAATTTTAAAATTTCTGCACAGGATAAACCTACAGTTGCTGCAAATGGCATATTATTTTGCATTACAGCCATCAATTGCTGTGCGCAACCATATGGAGTAGCTTCTGCTACTGCTTTTTTAGCTCTCTTTAATTTAATCTCATTTTCTACACTTTTCTTTGACATAACGTGTCCTTATATTGTCGATAGTATATATTATTACAATATTGAATCAATTATTCATCTTGCTGTAAAAGATCTTCTAGTTTAGTAAGAATTCGATTAGCATCGCAGTCTATTTTGTCGCAGAAGTCTTTCATTAGCTTTTTAGTAGCTTTCTGAGTTTTATTTAACATTCCTTTATTAAATGCTTGTTCATCACCAAAGCACATCTCCATGTACTCTTGTGCAGAAGCATGGGCGGACAGTTTTGAGGATTTTATCTGCAGATTAGTATTAGCGTCTTCATTTGAAACATCTATGAAGTCAATAGAAATTCCACCTACTAATGGATAAATTGATGCCACCTGCAGAACAGTAAAATAGATGATCCTTGAGATTGTATTTATCTCAGTTTTGTTAAGACCGGGATCATCGATTAATTGTCTTGTAAAATCTCTAAAATCATTTTTTATGTGAGACTTTGTGCTCCAAACTCCATTAGCAATATTTAATATCAAACTAAAAAGAGCCATTGAAAATGACATGCAATAATTTTCATCTTTTTCTATTGCTTCTTTTATTCCCTGAGCATACTCCAAATCTTGTTCAAATTTGGCTTTTATTGCTTCATATTGATTTTTGAGATCAAGTTTTTCCATCATATATTCCTAGTAAGCTTAATTACCTGTTTTTATAACACACCTTCAGGAATGACTCCTTTCATAAAATTATAATCATGAACTATTTTCTTAATGTTATTCTCAAGAAGACTTTCAACAGCTTTGATAATTTGCAGATTTTGCTCAGCACCTGAATATGCTCTCTTAATCTCGTCAATATCTTCACATAAGACTTTTGCTTCATCATTAAGAGATAATTTCGCTGGCTTTATGACTATGCTCAAATTAACATCGAATATATGAACTTGGTCTATATCTTTATTGGTGATAAAAATACCTTCTAGCCAAAACAGTTGAGTTAGATTTAACAATATAAGGTCGTAAAAAAACTTTGATTTTTTTTTTAATTCCTCGTTCTGATATTTTCACCACCAAAATCTTTTAAACACTGTTTAATCTTGTCAAAAAATTTTTCTTTTATATCAGCTTGTGTTTTCCAAGTTTTGTTTTTGATATTGCTCAACAATTCGCAGGTACTAACAGCATAAGTAGCTCCAAAAGCATGATCTTCTAAAATCTTAGCTTTTATTTGTTTAAAATCTTCAATCTGTTTACTTAAGCGACCTAACACTCTATTTTCCATAGCTCTAATATCATCTACCATGTCTGGATCAGACATCAATATTAGAGACAGCTCCACGCATACTGTTTACATCAAAAATTTCAATTTTACGGTTACCTTTTGACATGATATAAAACCAGTTTTGTGCTTTTCTCTAGCACGTTGAATTATATAAAACATTAGAATTCTTCTAGCTCTTCCATAAAAGTATCGCAAACATCTAAGAGCTTATCTTTATATTCAGGATCTTTAGGATTGAGCTTATCTGGCAGAGAATCAACAAACTTACCATCAAGTGTAAAATCATTACCTTCTTCAGTAATACGTAATCTTGAAGGTTTAATCACCAGATGAAGGTTGTCATTTTTTTCATCAAAGTTTCTAAAATCGATACTAATAACATCGACTAGTTCCAGTCTTGAAAGTATCTGCAAAGCAATGATGTAGAGATCAAAAGCAACTTTATCTTTTGAAATATCTGCAATTGGATCAAAGCTAAATGGCTCTGTATATGCTTTAACGAAATTAAAGAAATCTACTTTAATGCTATCTTTTGTTTTCCACTTTCCTTTATGCAAGTTTTTAAAGAGTGTGCTTAAACTTGCCCCTAGAATCAGTGCATAATTTTCATTTTTTGAAAAAGTATCAACTAAAGCTCTAACATAAGATTCTTCATTTTCGAGCTGAGAAAATATCTTTTTTGAATATACTTTATCGAGTTGTTCAAACGGATCTAGCATATAAGCTATTTCCCCTTTTAGAAAATTCTGACATTGAATTCCTTTTAAAGAATGAAAACAATTACTATTATTGAACTACCAACTACTTAATCTTTAAGTAGCGGTTATCATAGACATCCAAAATAACTGTTATAACCTCTCCAAGCAATGTGCTTAGCTTATCTAATCTTTTTGAATAATCTCCTATTTCTTGAATGAACTTAAAATCATTTAAGAATGCATCTGCGTGATCTGTCAAACATATCTTTGATGATTTAACTGTGATATTCATATTGCTAGGAGCTGAATTGAATACATCAGTAAATTTAATGGTTACACCTTGCAACATAAAACCTTGCTCTGCTAGTTGTAACACAAGATAGGCACTGCTTTTTACAAGTTCTGAATCTAAAGAAAGATCTGTTGATTTTGGTAAAACATCTATTTTTCCCTTTATATATGAAAAATATTCAACGATTAATTTCTTTAAACTGTCCACAATGAGCTTATCTTTTTTGATGAGTCCACTTTCTAAACCTAAAAGAAAAAATGCCAGCACGTTGCAGTAAATAAAAGCTAAGTTTTTATTCGAAGAAAACATTTTTTCAAGATGCAAAGCATATTTTAGTTCGTCTGTTAGCTTGTCACTATGCTTTGAGGTTGCTTCATCAGCATAATGATATTCAGGGTAATCCTGATCAAATATATTCATTTTTATAATCTCATCAATCGTTCAGCCTTAATCTTAACAAAGATAAAATCAATTTAAAAAGAGGAGATGATTATTCTGTGATAGATCATAAGCTTATGGGCAAAAAAAATGGGGAGCTTACAAAGAATGTGATTGACAAGAACTCAATTGGATAAGAGTAAATTACGTCTTACTGAAATGTCTTCAAAAAAGCAGAGATTTTGATAAAATCTTTCAAAATTTGTATGTATATCAAATTTTTTAATTTTCAAACACTTATAATACTTGTCATAGATTTCAAATCTGAACAGATCAAACAAACATAAGGAATGTAGCGGTATTAAGAGCGATCTTAATACCGTTTTTCTTTTTAGGCTTTAAAACCTAATGTTACCCTGTCGCGCCCTTCAAGATCTTTTATTGTAGCTACCTTTTGATAGCCCTCATTTTTTAAGATCTCTTGAACACCTTGTCCTTGTAAATAACCATGCTCTAAAAGGAGAGGTGCATTTTCTAAAAGGTAATCTTTTGCTTTTGACGCGATAGTTCTAATGTCATTTAAGCCATTGGGTCCAGAAGTTAATGCTGTAACAGGTTCAAAAGGAAGTGAAGATGCTTTTAAATGAGCGTCATTGTTCTCTATATAAGGAGGATTTGAAACTATCATTGAGAACTTTAAAGTTTTATCTATAGCACTAAACCAGTCAGACTCTATAAATTCAACCTCAAGATTTAAGTTTTTGGCGTTCTCCTGAGCAACCTCTAAAGCCCCATGAGAAAAATCACAGGCATAAGCTTTGATGTTGTCTTTAAGCTCAGACTTTAAAGCTAAGATGATGGCGCCTGTTCCTGTTCCCATATCAAGAACATTACCAGATGGTCTGCATTCTAAAGCTGACTGTACCAAAGTTTCGGTATCAGGTCGCGGGATCAGAGTATGCTCATTTACCTTTAACTTTAAGCCCCAAAATTCTTTGTAACCTAAGATATAAGCTACAGGATAACCTTTAGCTCTTTTTTCAATTAATGCATTGAATTTAACTAAAAGAGAGTCATCTAATAACTCATCATCATGAGTAATTAACTGAACTTTGGTGTAGTGGGTAAGATAAGAGAGTATTAAAGAGGCATCTAAGGATGAACTCTCAATGGAAGCGGCGCTAAGAGTTGCCCTAGCGCCTTTTAAAACCATAGCGATACTTAGCACTAGAGAGCGCCTTGTGATGCCATCTGAGCTAACTGCTCAGCCTTAAACTCTTCGATAACTGGCTTTAAGATAAGATCAAGATTACCTGATAAAACCTCATCTAGTCTGTATACAGTAAGATTGATTCTATGATCTGTAATACGGCTCTGTGGGAAGTTATAGGTTCTGATTCTGTCTGATCTGTCACCTGAGGATAAGATGCTGTGACGCATCTCAGTTGCCTGAGCATTACGCTTATCTTCTTCTAACTGAGCTAAACGAGAATATAAAACTTCCATTGCACGAGCTCTGTTCTGATGCTGTGAACGCTCATCCTGACACTCAACTACAATACCAGTTGGTAAGTGAGTAATACGGATTGCTGAATCGGTCTTGTTAATATGCTGACCACCGGCACCTGATGAACGATAAGTATCAATTCTCAAATCGGCTGGATTGATAACAGGAGCTTCAGCAGGTGGAATTTCAGGCAATACCATCACTGTACATGCTGAAGTATGAACACGGCCCTGAGTTTCAGTTACAGGGACACGCTGTACACGATGACCGCCTGACTCAAACTTCATATAACCGTAAGCGCCTTCACCTGAAAGTTTGGCGATAAGCTCTTTATAACCGCCCATTTCACCTTCAGACTCTGAAACAATCTCTAACTGCCACCCCTTTGCATCAACATAGTGTGAGTACATCTTAAAGAGGTCGCCTGCAAATAAAGCAGCTTCGTCACCGCCTGTACCGGCACGGATTTCTAAGAAGCAGTTGCAATCATCTCTCTTGTCATGAGGTAACAGTAATAACTGTAATTCATGCTCTAACTTTGCAACTTTTTCCTGAGTAGGGCCAATTTCTTCCTCAGCCATAGCCTTCATATCAGGATCATCACCCTTTAACATCTCTTCCATCTCTTTGAGATCATCTGATGCTGTGGTGTATTCTTTAAATGAGGTTACAGTTACTTGTAATTGTGAATATTCACGGTTTAATTCGCGGAATTTATCCTGATCGGCAATAATATCAGGCTGGCTTAATAACTGCTCAACTTCCTGATGGCGCTCTACTAGAGCTTCTAATTTACGTAAAATAGACTCTTGCATAATTAATTTTCAACGTTAAAAAATTTTGGAGCTATTGTAGCAAATTTAAGATTTTTTTAAAGGCTGTAAGCGATTTTAAGGCGCTTTAGGATGAGTTGAAATGATGAACTAAAAAGGATGAACAGCAACTTTAGGTAATTACCGCAAATGTTGCTGTTCATGTGTCGACTGAAATAAATTTATAATCTTGAGTTAAAGCTAAAACTAGTCTTCCTGCTTTTCGTTTAACTTCTTGCGCAGAATATCAGCATAATCCTTTACTATATTTTCAGGTACATAACCTACAACAGTAAACAATGGATAGCCATCTACCTTAACTTCAACTACAGGCTCGGTTACATTGCGCTCTACTGGATTTGGTAAATAAGTATAAGTATGTACCTTTACGTAGTGGTATGAAACGAAGCCTTCAAAGTTTGAAACGCTGTAACCTGTTAAAGATACATAAACTAAATCTACAACCTGATCGATAGTAAGCTCAGGATAGGTGTACTTAGACTTTCCAAAATCCTCTTTTTGTTCTTCTATCTGTAGAGTATCTGCACTCTTTCCTTCTTCAGATTTAGGAGCCTCATTTACTTTATCGAAGGCTTTAATAATTCCCTTTAATGCATCTAATGCCTCTTCAGTGGTTAAAGTCTTTTGCTTGTTGAAAACATTTGTTCCGTCAATATCAACCTTTATACGCTGAACATGGTGGTGACCGTCTTCAGTTGCATTTGGAAGTCTTTTTCTCTGAGAAATCAGTTTTACTAAATGTCCATCAATAATAGAAACGATGTGGGCATAAGTTGGGGTTCCGGTGCTTAAATTAAAAAATGCTTCTTTAAAATTGGAACGATCCATTTGATCCTCCTTAATCTAATTGCTTGTCTTATTGCTTAGCAATAATCTTTTCAAATGTTTATATCGTATCTTCAAATCGTCTTTAACAGTTTTTTTACATTTTAATTTTGTGTTAAAACCGTGTAAATTTACGTTTTGCGTATTGAAACATAAGAAAAAGAAATTAAGTATAAGATAGATCACAAGATTTTCATTAGAAGAGAGATTTTTTGCAAATTATTTGACGCTCTGAACAAAAATCTTGTAAACAAAGAGAGAGTTAAAGCAGAGATTGGCTTTTCATAATTCGGAACAAGTATACTATTCTTAAATTGCAAAAATGCCTAAAACAAGATGTTGACTATTACTATAATTTTGCAACTTGTAAGTCTCTGCCTTATATAAACAAGGTTTAAGAAAGTCTTGATAACTGTATAAATCTACTCCTCGTCGTCTTCATAAAAGCTATCATCGTAGTCTTCAGCATCATAACCATACTGCTTTACCGTTCCAACACTTTTGATACACTTTGAACGTTTAGATAATGATTTATCTTTTTCTGCTTTTGAAACATGAATAACAAAATACCAGTCATCACCAAAATCATAATGAAAATAAAACTTTGTTCCCTTTTCAGGATTTAGGTGAGTTAATGGTCTGTGAATATCATATTCGCAAAAATCAGGAGCTGGATCTTCATATTCTATTTCTTCAGTACAATTTTCAGTCTTATCTGAGGAATTTGTTTCCTCAGTATCTTCAGCACTGTCTTCCCAAAAGTCATAGGGACAGTAATCTTCACCTAAACTATAGGTAATAATTCCCTCTACATTTCTTAGCTTTGTTCTAAATTCATAACAAATGCTCAAAGTCAAAATCAAATGCATTCAAAATATCGCCAGCTAGCTCATCGAACTCACTACTTCCATCTACTTGTAACGTTCTGTAACAAGTTCTAGCCATTCCCTAAGGATATATTTTTAAGGTATAAAGCACGTTTTACCTTTTGATTTTGTTATAGCTTATTTATAAATTCAAAAGGATAACGTTACAAGCGCTATCCTCAACTTTGAAAGTAAATGATTATTATTCACCTGCAGCAGCTTCAATCAGATCATCAAGATCATTTTGAACCTGTACTAACTCAGCTTTTTTCTGCATTACACTGGCATCATCAGGAGTAGAAGCTGCCTTTTCTTTTGAAGCTCGTACTTTAGCAATTTTTTCTTGTAATGTCTTTGATAAAGCCTGTTTTTGCTTTAAGGAAGCTTCAACTTCATCTAACTTATTTGTAAGAGCATCTAACTCTTTTAGCTTTGCTTCGCGGTTATTAATAAGCTCTGCTCTCTTTTGTCCTAAAGCAATGACTCTTTCTGATAATTCATGCTGTTCCTGAGCCAAATCATGAATTTCCTGTTTTTTCTGTTCAGAGCGCTGTGAATATGAACCTGATACTACACAGCCTAATTTATCTAACATACCAGGATCGGTAATTTTAGGATCGCACTCTTCAGGTGTCATTGTGCAGGCAGTAAGCATTAATGGCACAGTACACATTAAGATTATTTTCTTCATAATAACTCCGTCAATGAGCACTAAATTTAGTGCTCATGAGTATAAAACTGTTATCTACAAGCTTTTAATTTTGCTATTTTATTAAGCTGTAGTAATTCCGTTAACTTTGTTCTTTACAGCCAAAGTCTTCTCTGAGTAGTCTGCGATAGCACCTTCAAGTGCATTGATACTCTCATTGGTCTTAGCAATTTCCTCTTCAAGAGCCTTTTGCTTTTTAAGAGCATTATCTGTATCAATAGCTCCAACTCCACCCTTGCCGTCTTTTAGACCTTGCAGGGCATCAGTCTGAGCTTGTAAGTTCTCCTTATCAGCATTTAAACGCTCCTGCATATAAGCTAGGTTCTTTGACATTTCATCCGCCTTTTTCTCAAGATCTGCTTTGGTCTTAGTACCATCTTTAATGCCATTTTCAATCTGTTGAATCTCAGCTTCATCTGAAGCTAAAGTTTCATTAACAGATGCTTGCAAGCTCTGCGTACTCTTTAAAGAGTCCTGAACCTTAGCTTTAGTTGCATCTAACTGATCCTCAAGATTTGAGTAATTAGCACGTAATTTATCGAGCATGTAGTTACCAGTCATACCTACAGCACAGCCAGCTGCGGCAGCAGCAAGACATAATGCTTTTTTATCTTTCTTTAAAAGTAAGCATGAAAGACCTGCTAAAGCAGCACCACCTGCGCAGGCAACAGCACCTGATTTTGAGAAGAATGAAGGCTCATCCTTCTTTAATTCTGGATTTACATTAGAGTCGCTTCCACCTAATGAAAACCCACCTGAGCTTGAACAGCCAGTGCCAGCTAAGGCTAAAGAAATTGCAACAGCTGCTGCTGTAAATTTGGTTTTAAATGACATATTGTTTTCCTTTGTTTGACCATTTGTTTTGTGCATTTTAATTGATGAATGCTATCTGTGAATATTCATTGGAAACTCATATTTCTTACCTGTATTAGACTTACTCTCAGAGTATGTTGAGATACACTCAGAGTTTCCATCCTTACCCTCTTTACATACTACTGTAGGCATTTCATAGCTTGAGCCATCAGTGCACTTTGCAACAGACTGACTGTTGATGTTAAAAGAGCCTGACTTTAAGCCCCCAGTTACTTTACCGGTGCATTTAATGCCGTTTTTCTGAGTGATGGTCGCAGTCCCCTTACCATCTTTAAAATCATACTGAAGCTGTAAAGGCTTATTGGTATTTCTGTCAACGATTGGAGAATTTACTTTCCATGTTCCATCAAAGTTGCCAATATCTCCACTTTGTAAGTCTTTATTAGAAATTGAAGGACCATCTTCATGTAACTGAGGGGCCACTACTGTCTGATTGTTATCGGTTGCCGGCGCTACATTATCCTTGTCACTCAATTTTGGTGGATTTACACCATCTTGATTGTCAGAAGGTGAGGTGTTCTCTTCTGTATCAGGAGCTTTTTGATTATCATCTGCTGTATTGTTATCAGTAGTCTCTGGTGTTGTACTCTCATCCTGTGGCACTGCATTCTCATTAGGAACCATAGGTGCTTTGTCTCCCGTTCCATCTAGAACTACCCCATCATCAACGCTACCGTTCTTTACGACACCATCTGTTGTAATATCTGGTAACTTAGTCTCAAAGCCATCTGTGGACAGACCAAAATTATCACCGCGAATATCTGGTATTGGCAATGACAAATTGTATTTAGGATCTAAAGATGAATCTGGGAACACCTTAAATAAAGGCAAGCCTCTTGCAAAGAAGAACCACCATAAGAGGTATAGCAGCAAAGGTAATAAAAGTAACAGTAATAAAAGACCTAACAGCCAGCACCACTTGTGACTTCTTGTAACTGCAGCAGTGGTAGCTGCAGTTGCAGCAGCTGTAGTGGCAGTTCCTGAGATGTTGGTTGTTGCAGCAGTTGCTCCCAGAGCTGTTTTATGAGGAGCAAAATTGCCTACAGGTTTTAGACCGTCAAAAGGGCTACCTGTAAGTTTGCTTCCAGCATTTAAAAAGCCCCAGAAGGTAATTACAGGCTCACTGTTTACAATATAGATACAGCTCTCATCAGGATAATGTATTGCAGGGAGCACAATGTTTGCTTTGTTATTACCGGTTAAAAAATGAGCAAATAACTTATCATTTGAGGATAATGAACGGGCCTCTAAGTTATAGCCAAAGTTTAAAAACTTCTCTTCTAACTCTTCAAATTTCTTTAAAGCTCTAGCTTTTTCATCAGGACTTGCAGCATTCCATGACACTACCTCATAGTCACCATCAGCTCTGTTTGACTGAAATGGAACAAACCAGTCTACATGAGTACCATCAGATGAGAAACGAGGTGTTGCAAGACAACGGGCATAGTGTTCACCTAAAATTGATGAATTCTCAATTGAAGCACGGAAGGCATCAGCTCTTTGCCATACTAAAACACCGTCTTCACCAATGGCCTGGTAATTTCTTAAATCACCACTGTTTAATAATCTTGTTGCCATGAAATATATCCTTTTGTATTACACAGTGCTCTTACTGGGTATTTTATTCTTCAAAAACTTTTATTCTTCACAAACTTTCTTTAAAGAAGCCCCTGCTTCTTTTAAAACTGATTCAATCTGAACTGCATCTTTAGGCTTAAAGACCTTTCCTCCAGTGTTTCTGGCAATACAGGCTGCGCTGTCAATATCATCTCCAATTAAGATGGTATGGATCTTAAGTTTAGGCTGACGCTTATGGATCTTTTTAGCTACATAACAAACATCCATCTGTTCAGTAAATGAACAGGTATCCTCTCCATCTGAAATTAAGATACCAACTGCATCAGAATTTACACCGTCTAAAGTCTTTGACAGTTCATTCAAACCGTTTACTAATGGTGTTTTACCATCATAAGAATAAGGATTAACGTTATTGATAGCGTTAATTAAAGCGCCTCTGCTGTTTGGTCCGAAAAAGCCTCTATTTTTAGCTACAGGACAGCCATTGATCTCAATAAAGCCAATCTTAACGTTTTTATCAACATTTGAGATTAAGTCAGTAGCTGCTTTTTGAGCTGCCTTTAATCTGTTGGTATAACCGTACTTTAAGAGCATAGATTGAGAACCGTCAAAGGCTATAGCAAGTTCAGGCATCTTACCTTCTTGTTTTAAGGTCTTGCACTTTGGAACTTTGTTTTTCTCCTCAAGAGCTCTTTTAGCTGCTAATTCCTTTTGTTTTTGTTCTTCAGCCTTTCTCTTAGCCTCTGCTTCAGCTTTGGCTTTAGCTTGTGCCTTAGCTTTTGCCTTTGCTTCTTCCTGAGATTTTAGTGCATCAGCTTTTGCTTTCTCTTGAGCAGCCTTTGCCTCTTCATCTTCTACTGCTTCAGGCTCTGCTGTTTTTTCTTCTACAACAGGATCTTTTGCCTCTTCTTCTACAGGCTCTGTTTTTTCTTCTGTAGTAGCAGGCTTAGCTTCATCCTCTTTTTTAGGCTCTACAACTTGAGTTGGAACTTCCTTTTGAGAAAACAGGGAATTAAATCTGTCTGTAAAATTGCCTTCAAATGGCCATGGTCTTAATAGGAACCACCACAGCAAAAAGAGTAATAACAATAAAAGCAGCAGTAAAAGTAAGAACGGCAGTAAACACCCTCTTTTCTTTACAGGCACTGTTGTAGCTCCTGTTGGAGGCACAGCTACACCTTTATAGTGAGGATTAAATGACACCGGCGCAATTACAGCCTGTCCATTTACCATAAAGACTGTATTATCGCTTGCTATAATATCTGAGAATTCTTTGCGATGAGTTTCAAGAGTTCTATTAGACAGTGGAGTTGATGACTTTAAATACTCAATTACCTTATCACGGCGATGCTCTAATACATTCAAGGCATCCTGATACTTTATTTTATTAGCTTCAGTTACTTTATCTAATTCTCCTGAAAGTGGAGTTACAAAGTTTACATAGTCACCTGAGATTTCTGCTTTAGATATGATCTCTGAGTACTCTTCGCCTAAAGCACTTTTAATCTCTTTTTTAAAGTCATCAGCATAAAGAGCATATGACAGGATCTTAGGAGAAACTTTAGACTTTTCACATCTTAGAATTCTTAACATCTTACTTAGTTCCTATTGATTGGCACTGCTCTGACCACATCTTTTGATTTTTATCTCTGTCTTTTGATAAGTTCTTATAAGACATTAAATGAGAATAGTACTTGTCAACAAATTCGTCATAGCTTGTCTCAGCGCCAAAAGCTTCTTTTGAGGAGGCAAGCTGTGACTTAAAATCTTTTAAATTGTAGTTAGCTGAGGCATTTGCCATAGTGTCTCCATAATAGGTAATAATGGAGTGCAAAGCATGCTTATGACGAGTGTAGTTGTTGTTAATTTTTTCATAGAACTTACAACGCTCCTGATTTTCATCACAGCGCATCTTAGCTAACTTTCTGATACTCTCAAAATACTGTACAGAGCTAGTTTCATCTGCAATTGACTTACATAAGAAGCCACCTAGTCTTAAGTTTGCTGTAATGGCAACATCACGCATACTCTCGCGCTCATCGTTGGCTTTAACAATCTTTTCTTTCAATGAACCTAATTGACCGTTCAAATCGTCATTTGATTTTGCGAGTTTGTCATTTAAAGCCATCAAATCTGAGTTAATATTTTTAAGTTTTTCAGTCTTTTGCTCTAATGACGAATTCTGAGCAGACAATTCGTCATTAGCACTCTTTAACTTTTCCTGCTCTTTTTTAAAGACTTCTTTGTTCTTTTTATTCTCTGCATCTAATTTGGCAATTTTATCAGCTTCACCAGAAAGAGCATTATCATCGCTGTCATCGTCGCCTAAGGATAAGATCTCTTCATTTAAGTTCTTAACTTCTTTTACGGAGGTAGCTACTGGCAGCCCCAAAACGAATCGAGTGCCTGTATCAGGAGCTGAAAGAGGCTTGCCATTAACATATAAAGGCTTTTCAGTTCTTAAAGCACTTGTAAGTGCACTCTCTTTTGACAGGTAACTGCCTCCTCTTACACAAATTCCACCTGACAGACCTAATAATCTTCCAGTTCTGACAGCTTTAAAAGGCTCTAATGTCATTTCCTGAGCATTACCTAACATGTCATATAAGCCTAATGGATTTGGCTTTTTTAAACCTGTAAGCTGGATCTTACCGTTAGCACTATTAGCCCCCTGATACCATGCATATAAAGAGATGTCATCGTTCTCCATAGGTGGACGCAGTGCTTCAAATTCACTTTGAGTAACTTTAGTACCGCCACGGGCAGCATATTCCCACTCTTCATCTGAAGGTAATCTTACGTAGGCTTTCTGCCCATCTACAGTTGGTACGTCTTTAGCTTTTTGCAGATAAATTGAATAAGCATTAGCTGCATTGATAAAATCAAAATAAGATACTTTTACAGCAGGCAGACGCGACATCTTATTTGGAGCCTTGCATTTAGAACTATCTGTTAAGGCATCGTACTGACCTTTCATGAGCTCATACTTAGACATTAAAAAGTAATAGCCATTTTTGTCATAAAAAGAGCCTTGTACATATCTCTTATTGGGATTCTGCCCCATAGGAGACTCGTTTTGCGCAGTACCTGCGTTATATTTTTTATCTTTGATTTTTTTAGGATCATTTGAGGTATAGACTTTTCTGAAAACCATGATCCCATCACAAGGCATAGATAAAACTACGTCATCTTTTTGAGGATTTGGATTGTAAATTTCATTTACTTCATCTGCTATTGCGCTGTTTGTCAATGCAAGTGAACCTATACTTGCCAGCACTAAAGATAAACATAATTTTTTCATACTAAATTAACCTTAGTGTATCTGCAATCTTTAATGAAAATACCTTAAAGAAGCAGACTAAATAAGTAATTAAAAGAGTTACGACTATTGTTGAGAGATAGCCTGCAACTACATGCATAAGATTTAAGGTACTTACAACCGAGCCCTGACCTAATAAAGAGGTAAAGTAATGATTAAATACCCACATACCTGTGTAAAAGAGCAAAAGTGATAAAGCATAAGCTAATGATGATAAAATAGTGTTCTCAATTAAAACCATCATTAAAACTTTTGTCTTTTTAATGCCTGTTAATAATAAGAGAGCATAGCTTTTCTCTGCTCTTAGAACTGAGGTTAAAATTAACCCTGCACTTGCAAAGATTCCGCCTACAACCGAGGTTATGGCTATTGCGTAAAAGATAAATGAGAGCACACTTGAGATTGCCTTTAAGTTCTCTATTGATGAGAGCATACTAAAAGTCTGATAGTTCTTACTGCGCAAATACGTATCCACTGGAGCTACATCATCAAGTGTCTTTACATAAATTCTGGCTTTAGCAAAAAACTTTCTGTTTTCGTTTAACTTTGACCCATTTGAGAATACAGGAGGTTCATAGCCATCTTTAAAATCCTCCATATAAATAAGCGTATCAAAGTTAACTATAATAGCATTGGTAGATAAGTACTCCTTTTTAACAATACCTTTTACGGCAAAGTTAACTACAGAGTTTTGTCTTGCGCCATCGGTAATCCTTGAGACGATGTATTTAATGCTATCCCCTGATTTAATGCCTAAATCATGAGCTAAATTCTCGCTTAAATAAACTTCAGTTGCATCTAAAGTATCATCAAGTTTTGAAGCTCTTAAAAGAGGATCTCCTTTTTTAGTAGGAATAGCAGACAGATCTCTTTTTATCTTGCCATTAAAAGCAATATCTACAGTGGTACTCAATGATCTTGTAAGCGGAAGTACAAAGTCGATTTTAGGATTATTCTCTAAATCCTTAAAAAAGCTCTCATCAAGCTTATACCCTGTCTTTAGCTTTAATTCTAAATTTACTGGAGATGACTTTAGGTTATTCTCAAGTGAGGAAATGATACCGTAACGCAAAGAGAATAAGAGTAAGAGAGGTGCAATTACCGAGCATAAAGCACCAATTAAACTTAAAGAGATCAGACGATTAAAACGCAGTGAGGATACAGCTAACTTAAAGATCATGATTGTCCTCACTAGATACGCTATCATCACAGATTACAAATTGCCCTTCATTTGCATCAATCTTTGCATATGACAGCGACTTTAAATTGAAGTCTTTAACTAAGAGTAAATCATGTGTTACCACTAAAGCACACATATCAAGCTGTCTTGATAAGGAGACAATACTTTCAAATAAGATTTTGCCATGTTCAGGATCGAGTGATGAGGTAGGTTCATCAATAAAAACAATCTTAGGTTTGTGACTGATAGTTTTTAAGAACACCGCTCTTTGACGCTGACCTATAGACAATTCATGAGGATATCTATCTAAAAGAGAGTCCATTGAGAATTGGGACATCTTCTCATGTACCTCTTGATACAGAGCTTTTATATCAAGTTTTTTACCTTCTAATTTATAAAAGGAATCCGCACTTACCTCAATTTGCAGTTTTAGATTCTCTTTTATTGTAAGGTATGGGATAAGACCTCCTGTCTGTGGCATATACCCCATTAAAGATGAGCGAACTATACACTGCTCTTTTACAGACAGTTTTGACAGTTCATAACTATCTAAAAGAAGAGACTTTGAAACAAAGTCTTGACGCAATAGCCCCAAGCACTCTAAAAGAGTACTTTTACCGCAGCCAGAGACTCCAGTAATAGCATAGACATCACCAGAGTTTAAACTTAACTCTGGTAACTCTATCTTGTAGCCACAGGAGCCGTCTTTTTGTTTATAGGTATAAGACAGCTCTTTTACTTTAAAAGACACAGCCATAAATTATGGCAATACCTCTAAAGGAATTGGGTAAACAGCCTCAGATGAGTCTTCATCTTTATTAAGCTTTACCCAACGGGTAGCATCATCATTACACTGCTGATAGTAGCGTAACTTATTCTCTAAATCTTCAACGGTCTGATTCTGTTCATCAGGTCCCATGCTTGACCAAGTATCTTCATCTAATTCTTGAAGTTTGCTCTTGTATGGAAGATCATCTAAATACTCGCCTAAAAGACCTAACTCACCTAACTTTAAGGTGCTCTCCTTACTGATTGAGTTAGGATCACGCCCCATGGATACAGCAACCGAGCGTAACTGATTGAACATATCCTCAGGCTCTAAAATACCCTGATTTGCTGAATCTAAGATTTTTGAGGTTACATCTTTTAGTGATGACAACTCACCTTTAGTCAGTAAGACGACAGGTGTACTTGTTGCCTGACCGTGAGAGATTAAATCTCTGTCAGCAATCCAACCTGATAAGAAATCAGGTGTCTTAGTACCAAGTTTTGAACCTAGATAAGCTAACTGCATAGCATGACCTAAAGCTACAGTATCCTGCTGCATCTGTGTATTCTCATTATCAGCAGGTACCTCAGGGGCAGCTCCTACAGCATCTTTACCAAAGGCTAAGAGTTTTACCTGATTGGTAATATTCTGTGCCAGTTCATCAATTTTTTTACCAAAGTTTTTAACGTCACCGGCATTTACTGGATAGTAAAGAGATTTATTGATGGTGTCGTTGTAGGTAAGTTCTTTATACTGACTTTTTGCTTTCTCATGATCGCCGTTACGCTTGCCAGAATCTGTTAAAAGATGCATTGCATACACTGCTACACCTTTGTGGGCTGCTTCTACTTTAAGTTCACGTGCATCTAAACCTGTTGATGAGAGTTTATCAGAACCTTTAATACCGCCAGCATCGGTAATAAGCACGATATAACGACCGCCATAATTAGACCAGTCAACCTGCTCTAGAGCAGTGTTAATACCTGCAAAAGAGTCCTCATCAAAATACTTACTTGAAACTTTTGCCTGATTTAAAGTGTTTAACTTCTCTTTAAACTGCTTTTCATCTGTAGCTTCACCAGGTTTTACATAAATCTTTGAGGTGTACTCAAGACCAGGTGTTGCCTTAATGTTTGATCTGAAAGACACTAAACCAAAGTGCACACTGTCTGATAACTTTTGCTCTTTAATAGTCTTAGTAATGGCACTAATGGTCTCTTTAGTTCTATCAATGTAAGGCTGCATTGAAATACTTGAGTCAATAACAAATACTACCGCTGCTTTAAAGGTCTTTAATGCATTCTGCTCATTTGAAACATTAACCTTTTTACCTTCCTGTTTGGTAACAGAGGCAATCTTAAGCTCACGCACATAGTTACCATCATCGAACATAGTCTCTTCAAAATCTAAGATAGGTAACAGATAGAACTGCTTTTTATAATCTACAAAGTGCTCAGGCTCAACTGAAACTACTCCGTCTACATTCTCTTTTGCTGCAACCTTTTTCATCATTGGCTCAAAAAGAGCTTTAGGATCTTTTGCTTCAACTATGTTCTGCAAATTCTCTTTATTCTTAAAGATTAAAGCACGGTTTCTGTTAGCAGGATTTGTAAACATTAAAGCTGTCTGCATTTTCCAGTCAATGGTGCAATCCTTGTTTAAGTAGCCTGAGAGCTTACCAGTATCATCAGGCCCTACTTTTAAAGTCTTACCATCATCAGCATAGACATAGAAGCGTGAAAAGGCATCTACAACTTTGCCATCCTTATCATCACTTTTAGCTTTTAATCTGCATGATGGAGTAGTTAAAACACGCTGATAAATAGAGCTTTTGCCTTCCATTAACAAAGGAGTATCAGCATAGGCTGAATTTATTGCAAAGGTTAAAAGAACTGCACCAGTTAAAACTTTTAATTTCATGTTATCTGTCCTTTAAAAGCTAATTCTTTAATGCTGACAAGGCGCTCTTAGCATTGTCATTACCTAATTGGGCTGCCTTTTCATACCAGTAAATAGCCTGGCTCTTGTCTTTAGATGCACAAGAGGTAGTCTCTTGAGAATTAGGATCAAAGTATTGTCCATAGGTATAAGCTACAGTTCCATCTTTTCTGCCATAGCTTGAGAACAGTCTCTTGCCTAAATCGCACTTATCTTTAGAAAAAGCATCTTTTGCAAAGGCAGATACTGTAGCACTATCAGGCTTTGAAGCAATACAGTTTTTAATCATGACGTTATCAGGATCTGAAGTGATGACACAAACTGAAGAACCTGCGCTTGAAGAAGCTGTTGCAGCTGAGTTGTCAGCTACATTAGGTTCTGTTTGAGCCGGTTCATTGTCTTGTGGCTCAGTAGTATTATCAGATGAGCTGTTATCTGAGGCTGTGTTATCTGATTGAGAGTTATCCTCAGTTGCAGCATTGTCATCTTTTGCTGAATTATCATTTGCCTCTTCTGTCTGCTCTTTAGGTGTAGGCTCATTAGCACTTGATGAGTTATCTTTTGAACCACCAAAGAAGCCTGCTAAGAACAGAGCTAACAGACCTAAGATAAAGAGTAACAGAATGATTGCACCAATAATGGCAAGGATTTTCCCCTTACCAGAACTCTTTGTAGCTACAGTGGTTGTAGCAGCAGTTGCAGCTTCATTTAAAACCGCATCTGATGATTTAATCTCATCAACTGTAGCTTTATCTTCAGTAAAAGTAGGTTCTTTTTTCTCATTAAAGGTAGCAGCGTTAATGCTCTCACCTTCTTTTTTAACGTAATCCTGAATTACTTTTAGTGTTCCTGTTACGCTTGCATCAAAATAAGCAGGATCACCTACAGTTTTTAAACTTACAGGATCATATTCAAGAGCTTTTACTTTAAACTTGCCACCAAATGAATTTACCTTTTGAGCTAGTTCATTGTTAATTTCAGGTGGCAAAGGAGCACTAAAGCCATTATTATCAAATCCTATTTCCTCAGGTTTTAAGGTAACTCTTTTTAACTCTGTACTGCCGTTTGGGTCAAAGAAGGTTAGATCTAGACCTGTACATACCATCAAGTCGTTTGAAAATGAATTTGACTTTAAAACGATAGAGCAACCATTACTTGTTGGTACTAACTCTGCAATTTTCTCTGCCATATTATCCTTCTTAAAATTCTGTTCACAGTTTTATCAGTGTCTTATGCTAAACCTGCAGCCTGTTCCATAGTATCTAAGTAAGAGCACAACTCATTGTTTTGAGCAGCACTTAGGTTGTACTTACTCTCTGCTGTGAGATTTCTTACACTCATCAAATCAATAAAGACACTAAAGTAATCGTGGTAATAGTGATCCTCAATATTATCAACTAGTGACTTGTCGATATTAGGAACCATACACATATCAGGATCTGAGTACTTAATGTTCTCTTTAAAGAAATCTCTGTCAGAATCATCTTTATCGACATGAGTAATTGATTCTCTATTTAAAGTACCTACATAAAGGTAAGTATTAAAATCAGAGATTAACTTTAAAGCACGCATGCACTGTCCTAAAGCTAGTGCATCACGGCTTGACATATTGCCTTCATATGGCTCTAGTTTTGCAATGACCTCATCTTCGACTTTAAGCGCTGTATAGGCTTTTGATAACTCATTGGTGTAGTTTGTAAGTAATGACTTCAATCTCTCTTTTAAGTCTTTATCTGAGACAAACTGATTATTGTTATCTAAAAAGATTGAATAACAAGCTACAGCCTCAGGATCTTTTTGAACTTCACTTAAGATAGCCTTTCTCTTTTGCTCTGATAAGTTTCTTAACAAGTTTGCATAAATCTCATTAAAGAAATCACCATTACAGATTGATACAAGATTATCCTCTCTCATCTTAGTCAGTGCTCTGGCAAATCTGTAGGAGTTGTTGCTGTTACCATCTGACTGATTGTCAGTGTAATCTTTAAAGGCTTTATCTTTATCAATTTCAATAAAGTCGCGTATGTAACTTAAAGTACTTGCTACTCTGTCACACTGTAACAGCTCCTGCATAAGTTTAAGCCCCTTAGCATAAGCTTCTTTTTGTGCCTTAGCGCCTTCGCGCTTAGCATACAAGGATAGAGCTTCAACAATTTCTTTTACATCTTTTAGAACCAAATCACAGGTTCTGTCTTTGTTAACTTTGTAGTCAGCAAAGTTCTCTCGTAAGAAAGAAGCTAAATAGTTAACACCACCATCACTTGGATTTAAAACCTCATCAATAGTCTTACAGCTACCGTCTTTTTCATGGTAAACGTACTTTAATTCTGGGCATGAGGAGATCCTAGTCTTGTACTCTTCTATCTGAGTTTTTACGTATTCATTAGGTAAGAAATCAACTTCTTTACCTTTTTCTTTTACGTACATATCATCAGTTTCAGGAATATTTGGCTTTCTTACAAAGAAGAACTGATTAAATGGAACACCTTTTACCCACTCATCAACCCAGGTATGATGGAATGACTCTAAAGCTTTGTTAATCTTTGAGCTGATACCTGAGTAATCCACTACTACAGTAGGATCCCCCTTTTCTTTAGCTCTTTCATTAGATTTTGCTTTATCAAGGCCTAAACATGAGCAACTGTCAAAACGGGTAAAAGCTCCAATTAAAGGAATTTTGCCAAATTTAGCTCTTTCATCAGCAGTTCTGCCTACATTCTCGTATACCCAGTGCTCAATGCTGTTAATCTGTTCTTCTAAAACTTCCTGCTGTTTAGATACAGCTACACACCATAAGAGCACATCAATTTCATGACGGTCACAGTAGAGTTCAAATAAGTAACCTACCTTACCACGACGCAAGTACTCAGTTGTGTCTGTATTTGGATCTTTAAATTTCTCAATTTCATCAGTCTTTCTTGAGCGACAGCCTGGGAAATCCAAAACATCAAAACCGTCGGCATTACTCTCTTTTGGTAATGGGAAGGAGAACTCACGGGCAGCAAAGGTCAATGAAGCAAAGGAGATGGTCTTTTTTATCTCATTGCCATCGTTTACTATCACCACCTCTACACTCTTACTTGGATCGTCTTTATCTTTAAAGACATTCTTTAAAACACCAATATCAAGTAAGGTACCATCCTCACGGCGACGGAAATCATTTTCATTGGCATTAGGATCTTCAATAAAGCAGTTTAAAGGTACATATACAGAACTTGCCCCTTCCAACTCCAAAAGCTGCTTTCCTAATTCAGTAAACAAAGTAGTAAAGGCATCTAACTCATTCCACAGGATTGAGAACATCTTTGCTCGTCCTGCAAAGTTTAGTTTAGATACTAACTTTCTGCATTCAGACCAGAAATAACAGTCAATTGGGAATTTAGCATTATCACCAAAATCACTTTTAGACTTTCTAATTGCATATTTGGCAATAGAAACTACATCATAGTCATGGATGTAGCTTTTCTCATCTTTTAAAGCATATTTATCAGACTTTAAGTCCTCAAAGAAGTTCTTTAAAAACTCAGTAGAGCCAATTTTCTGGTTTTGAGCTGACAAGTAGTCGCTTTGAGAACCAGCAGGAACTGCTTTTAAGTTTAAATCTGAGTTATAAGAGTTAATGAGTACCTTGACTAAATCAGCCTCATTAAAGACTTTTACTTTAATTGGAAAGCCTGAAACGCCCTTATCATCAAACTTGGTAAAGCGGGTGACAATACCTGTTGCCTCAAAGTCACCGCCTATAGGGTTCATGTGATTGAAGAAACTTACCTTTTTACCGTCAAAAGTAGCTGTTAAATCATCACCACCAAAGGATGCTAAAGTTGAAACAAGGTAACTCTTACCTGCCTGAGAGGCGCCAAAGACACCTACAGTAGTCTTTACAGGCAGTACATCGTAAGCTGTTTTTGCCTCTTCAATTAAAGAGCAGAGTTTGACTTCAAGAGAATTTCTCTTTTCCTGTACATTCTTATCATCAATACCTTCAAACCAAGGAATTACCTTTTGACATGTTGATGCAACCTCATTGAGGCGGTTATTTGTAAATGTATTTAAAGTCATATGAAACCTTATTTTAGTAATAAACCAGTATTGTTCCAGTATTCTTCATCATCACCAGAGACAGTCTTTAATCTCAGGTTTAAAAATTCCTTGATAGGAGTTTTATTACTGTCACTTTGAGTTGCATCTTCAATCTTCATTAAGAAAATTGATGGAGCATTGTCAGGATCTTCATCTCGCATAAACTTGATACATCCATATACAGGACTGCCGGTGCAAGCTTGCTTGCCTTCATAGGTCTGCCCCTGGATCTTCAAGTCATAACGCATTTTGCCATCTACATTGCCTGTCATAGCTTTCTTTGCGTCCTCTAAGCGACGGAGCTGATCGTCTTTGTAACTTGCAATACAAGGCTCTAAAAGAGAACTTAAAGTACGCAGGAACAGCATACGCTGTCTTTTTTTATTGGCATCTTTCTTTTGAGCAATGGTGTTTTCCAAATCACCCTGATATGAGGCTTTATAGTTTGCTATAGCCTGCTCTTTTAGTTCTGCTCTCTTCTTGTCAGCACCAAAGAGTTTTGACATACCACCTATTTTTGCGTTGTTAGCCTCATCATCGCCATACTTCTGAGCGCTTGCCTCAAATTTGGCTTCGATATCTTTAGCATCTTGTGCATTCATACTTTCAAGAGAGACTTTGCCTGTATCAAAGGCTTCTTTCATCTTAGATAAGCACTCCTGGATATATTCTTTCTGATTATTAGTGTCTACTGCTCTTAATTTAGAGAAAAGCTCTTTATCTAAACGAGCATAGTACTCATCAGTAAAATCTACATCATCAGGGATGATCCACTCTTTAGTATCTTTTACTTTTTGCAGATCATTTACATCATTGTACAGACCTACACTAAAGAGCATTGCTGAATCAAAGTGAGGATCATAGAACTGTCTGTAACCTAGTTTTAAAGGCAACTCAGTGTTGAATTTTAGATTGCCGTCATCATCTGGTCTGGTAATTCCAGGAATGTTCTTTACAACATCGGCTCCAGCCTTGGTAAAGATAGTATCCATGTCATATTTTGATGAGCGCTTTTCTACAGGCTCTGATAACTCAGATTCAAATAGCTGTTCAGCCTTGGTACTGAATCGGTACAGAACCTCGTTCTTATGTAACATACTCTCATTATCTAATGCGCCAAAGTAACGCATAGGAGTTGAGGATGGTAATGGATTAGTGTTAATTCTAAAGTTAATGAGCTTATTAGCATCAGCAATCTTGGTGTAGCCTAAAAGTGCACCAACAACCACTGTAGACTTAGGATCACCGATACGACCTTCTTTTACACCAAAGGATGGATACCAGCCATTACACTTATAGTTGTGCATAGAAATGATTCTATATGGTGATAAGGATGACTTACGCTCAATAAAGCGTCTTAATCCAGGGATCTTTGAAGGACGTCCGGTTAAAAGCAGGACATCACAGCAGTAAGAATTTACGATGGTATTAAGGTAATTTAAACACTTGCTGATAACTGAATTCTCACCTCGAGAGATATCGTAATTTATCTGGTATAAGTCAAAGACTAATTTTCTAGATAAGAGATCATAGTCTTTACCTAACTGATTATTTAAGTACTCAATTACGCTCTCGTCTACAGCCTTTTTACCCTCTTCTAGAAACACCTCATCATTAGGATTATTCAACATCTCAAGATTACACTTGTCTTTACACAGGATAAAATCTTCAACTGTACCCTCAACAGAAATATCGGTATGACCTGCTGGTACTTTTTCTAAAGATTCAATCCTAGATAAAATTCTGTAGGCAACTTTTGAAAAGATCTGCTCTACTGTCTGTACACGGTTCTTACGATTTTTTACATCCTGTCCAGACATGTTACCTATAATCTTAGATAACTCCTCATTAGAGCCTAATTTTGGAATGATGTAGTTTCTTATGATATCTAAGACTAAATCGTCACCTGCAATCTTAAAGCCATCACGTAAGACTTCTCTTATCTGAATTGATGCATTCTGATTGCTTACTTCTTCAGAAAAATTGCCGTTGTCATAATCAGTTGACTCTTCACACTTTCTGTCAGGGAAGCTGTAATCAGCAATTACTAAATCAGTAGTACCACCACCTATATCAATTGAAGCAATTCTAGCAGATACGGATGAGGCTATCAGATTGCTTGACTTTGGACGGCTGATTTCATTAAATCTGCCATCAGCGTCAGGGCGTCGGATCTCTTTAATAAAGGACTTACAGTTACCGTTGAAGACTCTTTGGGTCTCGTTATACAGATATACCATTTGACCTGCTAAGGTTTCATCCCATTTTAAGAAGATCTGAGGTACTTCAGGAAACATTAAGCGAGCCTTTTCTACATAATGGAACTCGTTAGCTGGAGTTGGATCGTAACCGTAAGCTTTCCAAATGACACCAATTGCCTGATAAGCACATGATCTGAAAATCTCTCGTTCAACATCTGGCATTGAAGGCGGTGTAGTTAGAACAATTGATTTTAGTTTTCTAGGCAAGGCATGATCTTCCATAGATGAACGGTAATAGTAACTGTTCATCTGCATCATTGCCTGCAAGATGATCTCAATTAACATGAAAGTCATAGCTGACTTTCCTGAGTAATTAGCCTTTAACTGACTGTCGTCACCTGTGCTTGCAAATAAGGCATCACCTGTTGAATTTAAGAACTTTGATACAGGCAGATAGGTAGCAGCCTTCTCTCCTTCTTTGTTCTTTAAAAGATCAAAGTACAGTTTTTCATTCTTTTCATTACGACGGTATACAGGTGTCTGATAATAGGTTGTATTAAATTTCCACTCAGATTTAGGGGTGTCGTTAATCTGCCATAAATAGCGCTTAGGAGAGTTAAGTCCGGTGTTGCCCTCATTACCCTTGGCCATAGCAGCAAGTTTGGTAGCCTCGGTTCCAACGCGGGCTAATGAAGGCCACTTAAAGGCATCTAATCTTGAGGAGATATCAGAGCAATAGTTAAAATCAAAATTTGCTCTCTGGAACTGAATTCTGCTTGCAAAGGCACCAGAATATACATGCTCTGGAGCGTTTAAATCACGAATGATAAGAGGTGTACTGTTAGGGAAAGTATCAGAGCTGCTTAACATTGAAGTGCCCTCTTCTACTAACAGACCACAAGTACGAGAATTACCAATATCTAAGATTAAACTTACATCTAAAGAGCTGTCAGTCTCTGTATGAGTCTTATCAAAGTGAATGAGCTTAATATCATTAGGCATAAAGAAATGCTTAATGAAAGCTAAAACATTCAGATAGTGCTTTTCATAAACTCTGTTCTTAATGTATTGATCATCATCAGTGGTAGCTTTAGCCTTTTCTGCAGGATTGTTTGTAGATAATGGATAAATCTCCTTCATGATGCTCTTAATCCACTCAGAGACAAAGCTGATACCATTTTTACCATTTAATAATGAGGTAGCTTCAATACCATCTCTAAAGGTAAAGCTTGTATCAATATCAACAGAAGATGGTGCATTGTGAAGTGCTTCATTATCCTGACTGTTATCAACAGTAGTATCAAAAGCTAAGGTTAAGTGATAGCGACCGCCCTTTTCTTCAGCCAGTCTAGCTTCACTTAAATTGATGATTCTTGCTCGAGCCCAGTTAGCAGGACCTTCCATTTTACCTTTATTAAAGTAAGGAACAGGAAACCACACACCATTGAACAGCTTTAAAGACTCTAAAACTCTTACGTCATTTTCAGAGTCAAACTCTTCTACAACTTCTCTAGACTGTTCATAATCAAGTGATTCATCGACAATATATTTATCCTGAGCACGATTTAATCTTAATCTTGCAAAATGATCACCCATGCCACTGATTTTTACGAATTTTCCGAATTTTACATAGGCAGGATAGGTATTCAGATCATCTGACTCAAAGTTGATTTCATTAGCAGGATTTTTGTCAGATTCAAAATTGATTTCAAAGTCTAAGAACTGAACTCCAGAATTTGCAATCAGATCAATTTCAGAATTTTCTTCAACTGTAGTATCGCGAGATAAGACCTTGCTGAGTCTCTTGATTGTCAATGGCTGATTTTGCTTCACAAGAATCACCTTATATAAAATTGTTTACATACTGTAAAATAATTTACCACAACAATTATAAATGAGCTGAACAAGATCATCTAATTATTATACAGCGCACAAATAGTGCATTAAGAAATTGTAAAGTCTAGGTAGGGCTTGATTTCTGGAGATTTTCTTGAATTTCAGGCATAAAAAAAGCGACATCTAAGTCGCTTCTGAGATGGTGGATGCTATAGGACTCGAACCTATGACCCTCTGCTTGTAAGGCAGATGCTCTAACCAAACTGAGCTAAGCATCCAAGTGGTGGGTTGTGAGGGGGTCGAACCCGCGACCAACGGATTAAGAGTCCGCTGCTCTACCAACTGAGCTAACAACCCAGCGCATAAGAATTCGTTTGGATGGTGGGTCGTGAGAGATTCGAACTCTCGACCAACGGATTAAAAGTCCGCTGCTCTACCGACTGAGCTAACGACCCAATCACCGAACGTTTTGTTTTGTTGATTAACTCAACGGCGACTATTTTACTAAAAATTTATGATCTTGCAAGCATTTTTTTACAAAAATTTCATATTTTTTCACGAACATGATTTTTAAGCGGTTCTTATTCCACCATTAGTTTTGAGATCTTAAAGACTTTGCCTAGTTTGTTAATAGTTAATGTAAGATATTCAAAAAAAATGAGACAAATTGCTTATTTGCTTATAGAACAATTTGATAATTATTATTGATTTATAAAAGAAAACCATCCAAAGATTTACCTTTGAATGGTCTTAAAGCATAAACATTTTCAATCAAATGACTGATTTATTATTTCTTTACTAGTTTAAAGAAGCCAGTTCCTTCTTTGCTAAAGCTGTTGAGCTTGAGGTAGGATAAGTTTTAATCAGAACTTCAAAGAACTTCTTAGCCTTATCTTTATCGCCTAGAGCTTTTGAGGTTACACCTAACTTATATAAAGCATCAGCTCTCTTGGTTGAACCTTTAAACTTGGCAGTATTTAAGAAACTTACACGCGCATCCTGATATTTCTTCTGCTTATACTGAACCTGCCCTAACCAGTACCAAGCATTTGGTGTTAAAGAGTTATTAGGATATTTAGTTACATAGTTTGAAAAACCAGTAGCTGATTCTAACAATTTATTTTTAACTAAAAGGTTATAGGCACTCTGATACATCTTTACAGCCTGTGCATCAGCAACAGGTAAGGATGAGTCACTGCCTGCTGAAGGAGTTGCGGCGGCTGTGCTTTGTGTCTGTACTTTACTCTTAGATAAAGTAGCTCCTGAATTACCAGTGACAGTATTGATTGGAATTGAGTTTGCGTTATTAGCATTTGTATTAGGATCAGTCTTAGCGTTCTGAGCGGTCTGTGCGTTAGCATCAGTGTTATCAGAACCATTTTGACCACTTGTGTTACCAGAATTTGCAGCTAACTTTGACTTTAAATCAGAATTTTCTTGTTGCAGTACCTGAAGATCATGATTTAAAGACTCAATTTGGCCTTCTGAATCTGCTAACTTGCTTTGTAGATCCTGCACCTGATTCTGAAGCTTTAGCATATTCAACTGCATTGCCTGTATCTGAGCATCATCAGCATTTGCACTAAATGAAGCTGTTATTGCTAAAGCCAGAGCTGAATATTTAAATAAATTTAAAATTCTGTTCACTTTTGTTGCTCCGAATTAATTGATCCGAAATGTTTTTTTTAGATCATATACAATTCACAAGAAAATAACAAAATAGTCTGAAAATGGTCATATTTAGACCTACGAAAAAGGGTGAACCTAAGTCCACCCTCATATTCTATTTTGCAATACTTATGCTTAAATTATAAACGAGCTTAAATTATAAACATAAGCTTATAAAATTAGTAGTTTAATACAGCACGACGGTTCTTAGACCAAGCTGATTCATCATGACCTTCAACAGCAGGCTTCTCTTCACCATAGCTTACGATTGAAAGCTGATTTACATCAACGCCTAAGTTCTGCATGTAACGAGCAACTGAACGAGCACGTCTCTCACCTAAAGCGATGTTGTACTCAGGAGTACCACGCTCATCGGTGTGACCTTCGATAATTACACGAGCCTCAGGGTTCTTCTTCAAGTAAGCTGCGTTAGCCTGCATTACACCTAAGTACTGATCCTGAATGTTCTCTGAGTTATAAGCAAAGTAAATGGTGTGGTTGTCTGCTAATTCAGCAGGGCCATTCCAACCGTCAGCTGAACCGTTAGGTTCACCTACGGTTAAAGCACCATCAGAGTCTAAACCTAAAGATGCATCTGAACCATCTTCAACTAATGAAGACTGATCATTTTTTGATGAACATGCAGTCATAGTTACTAGAGCTAGAGAGCAAATCAAAGTTATCAAGTAGTTCTTAAACATTTTTTATTTCCTGTAAGTTATGTTTAACTATTGTTTTATCAATTTTGTAGAAGTTCTTCTAGCCTTCTACATAAATTCTGTTACTTCTGCAGTAATGGGCCCCATGAAGGAGAGCTAATCTCACCTGCACTTGATGGAAGATTTGCCTTAAATCTACCGTCAGATGATACGATAGCCAGACCTTTACGTCCTTGATATACTGTTGAATATATTACCATACTTCCGTTAGGAGCAACACTTGGTGATTCATCTAATGAAGAAGTTGTTAGCATATAAATGCTACCGTCTGGATCAACTCTTGCAACTCTAAAGCCATTAACCTGAGTAATAACGATTAAAGACTTGGTGCCAGGGATCTGCTTTGCTGATAAGTTCTTTGCTCCCTGATAGGTAACTCTCTGAGTGCTCTGAGTTGCAAAGTCGTATCTGTAGATCTGAGCTCTACCACCACGCTCTGAGGTAAAGTACAGTGACTTGCTGTCAGCAGCCCATGTAGGCTCAGTATCAATTGCCTTGTTACTGGTTACGCGAACAAAACGAGATTGAGTTAAATCAAAGTAGTAAATATCAGGCTGACCATCTTTTGATAAGGTCATAGCAATCTTAGTACCATCTGGTGACCAAGCTGGAGAGCTGTTCAATCCTGAGAACGAAGCTAACTTCTGACGCTTCTTAGAGATGATATCCTGAACAAAGATTGCAGGAGATCTCTTCTCAAAGCTTACATAAGCCAAACGTCTGCCATCAGGTGACCATGAAGGAGTCATGATAGGCTGAGTTGACTTCACAATTGGAGTCTCGTTGTAGCCATCATAATCAGCAGTCATTAACTGATATGGGAATGGGGCACCAAACTTGGTTACTACATAAGCAATACGTGTTCTAAAACAGCCTCTCTGACCTGTGAATGCTTCATAGATTCTGTCAGAAATTCTGTGAGAAGCCTGACGCATAGTAGCTAAGCTTGAATCGCCCTTATAGTGAGCTAAAACTTTGCCCTTGTTTGCGCCCTGTAGACCTACAACCTGGAACTCAACGTTGTAAACCTTATTGCCTTTATCCTGAACAACACCTGCTACAGCAACTTCAGCACCTGAGGTTGCAGCAACATCAGCATTCACCTGACCATTCTGAACACCACCCTGAGGCAGAGCTGAGGTTGCAATTGGTGAAAACTTACCAGATCTCATTAAATCAGCAGAAACTACTGATGCCACATCAAGATTTACAGCTGAAGCTTGTGAGAATGGATAAACGGCGATCTTATGACCTTCGTTAATACCACCTGTAATTTCAATCTGTAATTCAGCATTGGCTGTTGTCGCTGTAAGTAACACAGCTACAGCTGCCAGAATTCTCTTTAGCATGAATTTAACTCCCTGAAAAAATTTTAAATATTATATGCCTATCAAAGCTTAGGTGTCATAGAAATCTTTATATTAGAGCACTCTGGGCAAGTAGCTGGTGGTCTTGGGAACATACCCACCATTCTAATTGCATCCAGTGCACTCTGGCAGACCTTCTCATCACCCTGACAGCTCTCGTCTGTTACGGTACCATCTGCAGTTACCTTAATTGATACCACAACCTTTTTGCCGTTCATTGACTGATCGACTCTCCAGTTCTGCTCAATTAAGCCACGAACCTTATCACCGTAACCGCCATCTCCGCTACCACCGCCAGAGCCTAAGCCCTGACCGTTATTTTCATCGCCATCAGCGGTACCTAAAATGTCGCCTTCTAATGAGTCAGCTTCGGCTTTTGCTTTGGCAGCAGCTGCTGCCTTTGCCTTAGCATCTGCCTGAGCTTTTGCCTTTGCTGCAGCTTCTGCCTTTTTCTTAGCTTCAGCCTCAGCTTTCTTTTTAGCCTCTGCTTCAGCCTTCTTCTTAGCTTCTGCCTCGGCTTTCTTTTTAGCCTCTGCCTCAGCCTTCTTCTTAGCTTCTGCCTCGGCTTTCTTCTTAGCCTCTGCTACTTTCTTAGCTTCTTCCTCTGCCTTTTTCTTAGCCTCAGCTTCAGCTTTCTTCTTTTGCTCAAGCTTCTTCTGTTCTTCTAACTTTTTCTGCTCTTCAAGTTTCTTTTGCTCTTCAAGCTTTTTCTTTTCCTCAGCTTTCTTTAAAGCTAAAGCTTTTTCTTCTTCAATCTTACGAGCTTTTTCGATTTCTTGTTTCTTTTGCAGAGCAATAGCTTCCTGACGTTGCTGTTCTTGAGCTTTTTGCTCCTGAAGGCGCTGTTCCATCTCCTGTTTTGCCTGTTCTACAGAGCTATCCTCTTGAACAGTTTCTTCAGGCTCTGGAGCAGGAGCAGGTGCTGGAGCTGCTTTTGCTGTTCCATTAGGATTGCCTTTAGCTGGTGGCACAAAGGTTGCATGCATGATGTCACCTTGTCCCATATTAGGCCTTGTTGGCTTATCAAGCGAAAATCTGATAAGCAGCACTCCTAGCAGAATAGCATGCAATGCTACTGCTATGATAAAAGCTGCTTTCATGTTAATTTTCATATAAAAAAACCGTTAATTAGAATTGATTGGTTCAGTAACCAGACCTACACTCTTAACACCACCGTTTTTCAAAGCATTCATCAGCTGAATAACATTGTCATATGCTACCTGAGCATCACCTTGAACAACTACTGGTCTTGAAGGATCTTTTTGTAATTGAGCTGATACATAAGCTGTAAGTTCATCTAAACTGCCCATTTTCTCAGAGGTAGTATCAATACTTACATAATACTGTCCAGCCTTATCAACTGTTGCGATAATAGGAGTCTGCTGATTTTCGTTCATAGTCTCAGATTGTGCCTGAGGTAAATCCACAGTCACCCCCTGCATCACAACAGGTGCTGTTGCAATAAAAATAACCAATAGAACCAGCATAACATCAATGTAAGGAACCACATTGATCTCTGCTTTGGCTCTTGACTTGCTACGAGTACGTGCAGTCTGCATGATTAGCGCTCCTGACCGTTACTTTGAGGTCTAGAGAAGCTTCTCATTCTGTCACCTTCAACCCCTGGGGTCTGGTAACGAACAGAACTTTGTGCATGAGCAGCTCTATTTAAACGGGCTCTGGCAAAAGCTGTCTGCTGCTCTTCCCCTCCTACTGTAGTGTGAGAGAAAGTCTTCTGAGGTTCACGAACATATCCTGTAGTGCTCTGTGAATGATAGGTTGGAGTCTGATGCATTGAAGACTGCATAGTTGAAGCAGTGTTCTGAACATTATCCTTTTTCTGATTCATTTCAGAACGAACACGAACCAAACGTCTGTTTAGAATTGTTGCAAACTCATCCATGAAGTTGATGTATCTGTTCTCTAAGGTCTCAACTTTAGTTACGAAACGGTTATAGAACATAACAGCCGGAATTGCAGCAAACAGACCCATAGCAGTAGCAATCAAAGCTTCAGCAATAGGAGGAGCTACCATTGACAGTGTTGCATTCTTTACAGCAGCTAAAGCAATGAAAGCATGCATAATTCCCCAAACAGTACCAAACAGACCGATATAAGGACTGATAGAACCTACGGTTGCTAAGGTTGCCAAGTGTGACTCAAGATTTTCTAATTCTCTTGACTCAGATACTTTCATCTGACGGTAAGTACCATCCATCACAACTTCCTGATCAGCAGGTCCTGAGTTAATCAATCTTACGAACTCTTTAAAACCAGCTGTATAAATCACCTCAAGACCGATTAGTTCATTTGAACGTTTTACACAGTCCTGATACAGATTGTTAAGATCAATTCCTGACCAAAACTTCTCTTCAAATTCATCAGCCTTAACTCTGGCATTCTTGTATGCACTAGATCTTGAAACAATAATTGTCCATGAAGCTACTGATAAAGACAGTAAGAACAGCATTACCACCTGAACTAGTGTACTTGCATTTAATATTAGGTGGGTAATAGACAACTGGCCTGAAGTATCCATTTAGAACTTAACCTCTAAGTTTGTTACATCCTCTGGTATAAATTGCTTGATATAAGCTAAAGCCTCACGACTCATTGGAGTAGGCTTCATCTTTTTCATATCTAAAAATGCTATCGAGCATTCAAATTCAAACAATAATTCTGAGTGTTGATTATAAACTTGTTGAAAAATTTTTAAACTTGCAAATCGAGCTTTTGTTGGAATACAGGTAACCGTAAGCAGATCATCTAGCTTTGCTGAGCTAATATAATTACCTTTGATATTTTTTATTACAAAGCCTAGCTTTTGCTCCAACATAGAACTTTGACTCATTCCCATTCCGCGCAGCCACTCAGTTCTGGCTCTTTCGCAGAATTTTAGGTAGTTGGCATAATAGACAATTCCACCAGCATCAGTATCTTCATAATAAACACGAGACTGATTGGTAAAAACTTTTGCTGTCATTATGATTTTTCCTTTTCAATCTTTAAACCAAATTTCTTATAGGCTTTATCAGTAGCTATACGACCTGTTCTTGAGCGTTGCACGAAGCCCTGCTGAATAATATATGGCTCTACAACATTCTCGAGGGTATCTCTGTCATGGCCTAATGAAGCTGCCAAACTTTCAATACCTACAGGTCCGCCTGCAAAATCATAGATAATGCTGCGTAAATACTGTCTGTCAAAATCATCAAAACCGTCTTCATCAATTCTTAACATGGTAAGGGCTGACTTTGCGATATCCAGGGTGATTCTGCCATTACCTTTTACCTGTGCATAATCTCTTACACGACGCAACAGTCTGTTGGCAATACGGGGTGTACCGCGTGATCTTTTAGCAATCTCATGAGCACCATCTTTATCAATTAGAACTTTTAATTTTGAAGCAGAGCAATTGATAATGATTTCAAGTTCTTCTGGTGTATAGAACTTTAACTGCAGGATAATGCCAAATCTTGCACGCAGAGGTGAGGTTAAAGTACCGGCTCTTGTTGTTGCACCAACCAGAGTAAAAGGATTTAGAGTGATCTTAATTGAACGGGCTGAAGGTCCCTCACCTGTCATAATATCTACCATGTAATCTTCCATGGCAGGATATAAAAACTCTTCGATTACAGGTGACAGTCTGTGGATCTCATCAATAAAGATAACGTTTCTAGGTTGCAAATTGGTAAGCAGAGCTGCTGCATCACCTTTCTTTTCAAGTGCAGGTCCTGAGGTCTGTGAGATACCTACAGATAGTTCATTTGCAATAATGTTAGATAATGTGGTCTTACCAAGACCTGGAGGTCCGAAGATCAACACATGATCTAAAGCTTCTCCACGCTGTTTGGCAGCTTTTAGCGCAATCCCCAACTGCTCTTTTACCTCAGTCTGACCTATGTAGTCATCCAAAGTCTGAGGTCTTAATGCTCTATCTTCTGAGGCTTTAGTATTTTCTAAAATTTCCTCTTCAGGAGTTTTTTCAGGTCTTATATCTGAACTTACTTCTAGTGAGTCTGCAAAAATACCTAAATCTTTATCTGATGGCATAAATTAAGTGCGTCCTTTGGTAATTAAAGCTAAAGCTGCAACAATGATTTCCTGAGTGGTCATATCGTGATTTTGTGCTAACACAGCTTTTACACACTTGATAGCATCGCCTTCTTTATAACCTAAGGCAGTCATAGCAGCAATTGCATCATTAAAGTTCTCATTAGCCTGAGTTGCAGCACTTGCATTAGAACCTAAAGCCACATTTTCGGCTACTGAGAAGTTCTTTAATCTATCCTTTAACTCAACTACCATTCTTTGAGCAGTCTTTTTGCCCACTCCAGGGATCTGCTCTAAAGCTTTAGACTGTTCACCCAAAACAGTTTCAACAAATGAATCTACATCAAATGTAGATAACACTGCTAGAGCCATCTTAGGACCAACACCGTTAACCTTGATTAAGGTTCTAAAAAGCTCTCTCTGCTCAACTGAGCTGAAGCCATATAGAATTTGAGCATCTTCTCTTACAACATGCTGGATAAATACAAAGGTATTCTCGCCTACCTTTAAATTACCAAGACAGGTAACTGGCATATCAACTTCATAGCCAACTCCACCTACCTCAATAAGTGCAGTTACACCATCTATTCTTAAAACTTTTCCTTGTAAACTTCCAATCATTAAAGATTACCTATTGTGTTGATAACTGCTATCAAAAGATAAAGCATAGCTATCATTATTATTTTTCTCTTTGGAATCTGCCATGAACTGAGCCTTGTGTTGCCACACCAGCGCCCATAGCTTTTGTAACTTTACTTGTAAAGCAGTGACAAAGAGCACAAGCTAAGCCGTCAGCAGCATCTGCTTGTGGATTACCATTTAATCTTAAGATCTTTTTGACCATGAACTGAACTTGTTCTTTGTCAGCCCAACCATACCCTACTACAGATTGCTTAATTTGCATTGGAGTATACTCAAACACACTTAGACCTTGATTAGCTCCAGCTACAATCGCGCTCGCTCTGGCCTCTGACAGTTTTACAGTTGACTGAACATTTTTAGATAAGAAGGTTTCTTCAACTGCCATTGCATCAGGTTTGAACTGTTCAATTAAAGCTGTGACACCGTCATAGATGATCTTAAGTTTTGAAGCTAAATCTCCATCACCAGTTTTAATACAACCAGATCCTATATACACAGGCTCATTGCCATTCATTCTGACAATGCCGTAGCCTGTAAATCTTGAGCCAGGATCGATACCTATGATAATTTCTGACATCTATCTTATCTTTTGTAAAAGTACTTTTGAGGTTGTACTCTCATTAACTTTAAGCAAAAAATACAGGTAAAAACACCTGTAAATTAAACCAGTTGTTTAAAAGTTAATGTTAATCTAATATCTGTAAATTATACCTTATGAATTTAAAAATTGCTTTTTATACTTACAGAAAATAAAAAAAGCAGAACCTAAAAAGATCCTGCTTTAACAATGAAAATATGAGATTTCAAATGGAGCAGATTGCTCTGCTCCAACATAAGTCCACTATATTAGAACCATGCCTCTGCCTGTACACCGAAGATATACTGATTGTTATCTCCACCATTTGAATCTAGCATGTAAGAAGGTACCATTGATTCATGACCGTAATGCTTGTAAGTAGCATAGAAACGGATCTCTGGGCGTGTCCATGCATTGTAAGCATCTGGATTTACAGCATAAGCTAAAGTTAACTTACCAATGTTTTGATTGAACTTAGAACCATCATCATTTTCTCCGGTTAATGTGTAATAACCACCTTCAACCATAAATTTGGTCATCTTAGTTAATACATAAACAGGGCGTAAAACAGCCTGGAACATCTTTGACTTAGGAGCATCACTTACTGTCTTACGATCTGCATATGTACCTCTTACGTGGTATAACATGTGGAATCTGTCGGTAAAATTAACAGCACCAAAGTTCATTAAATCCCATGCATAGGCATTTGAATTTACAGTTCCATAAACAGAACTTGCTAAATCGTTACCATAGTCAGCACCAGCCCAGTTTGCATTGCCACCTTTAGCATAACGTAGAACTGTATTATTCCAACCGTTTAATACAGGCATACCTAACTTAACAGCAAACAAGTTACCGTTCTCATAGTCCTTAACAGGACTTACACCACGAGATGAAGAATATCTCTGAGGCATAATACGTGTATAGCGTAGTTCTAAGTTGCCAGGACCTACTGGGAAAGCGTATGCAACATCTACCTTGTTGTCAGTAACACAGTATCTATTACCCTTCTGGAACTCTTGATCTTTAATATCATTTTTAACCCAATGTGCAGAGAATTTACCTGAACCTAATGATAAGTTCTCAATACCAACACCATTACCTGATGTATTTCTCCAGTATTGGTCAACTATGTGAGAATCCTCACGGTTATATTTCTTACCTGCCCATAGTACAGCCTCATGGTCAATATCAAATAGACCTTTAACTTTTAAATACCCTTGGGTTAAAGCTAGATCAGTAGAATTCTGATCTCGTAAATCAGTGTAGTTACCATCGACCTTAGCTTTGTAAGCTACTGATGTAACAAAATCCCACTGAGTACCATCAGTCTCATTTAAAGTTACATTAGGAGCAAGCTCAATATAAGTATCAAACTGATTTCCTAAACGACCAACTAAATTTTCTTCCTGATTCAAATGAGCAGACTTACTTGCTACACCAGTACGGAAGTATGAAGCATCACCGTGAAGTAATGATGCACCAGTACCACTAGCATATGCAGAAGTCATAGAGAAAGAAGCTGCAACAACAGCAGCTGCCAGAAGATTAACTTTTTTCATTTTTTACATCCCATAATAAAGCTCCTAAAGCGTGGAGCTTTAGTAATTGATGGAAAGTAAGATGAAGATAACGGAATGAAGGAAAAGTGTTGGTGGAGCGTGTTTTTTTGGGGGAGGTAAAAAAGGAAGAACAGAGCAGAACTTTACCGCTTCCGCAATTCTCACAGGTCGCGCCTCAATCCAGGCTTAAAGTTCAGAAAAAGCGCTCAAAAGCGCCTCAGAGCAAGGTCTTGCGCCCCCTGTTCCTCCAAGACCTCGTTCCCCACCTCTCTCCCCACTCTACCGAAGTACCATAAAAGAGGTATATTGAAGACATATAAAAAACTGTTACGGACTTCTCTCTTTACTTCGGTATAGGAGATCACTGACAGATCATTACATTGTTCTGAATAATGTTTTTTTCTGAACACGATAACTAATCACGATTTAAGTCACTTTTTATATCTTTAACTTTTCTATTAGAAGTTCAAATAGATTTTCTTTTAATAAAACGTGTAATTTTTTTAATTTGCTTTTAATAAAACGTGATATATTTAGTTATATCTTTTTATAAAACGTGATTTATCTATGTTCAGAAAAATTGAAAATAAGCTTGTAGCTTGGAAAGAATCAACTAAGAAAAAGGCATTGCTGATTACTGGAGCAAGACAGATCGGCAAGACTTATATTATTAGAGAATTTGCAAAGAAGTACTATGAGCATTTCATTGAGATAAACTTCATTAGTCAACCGTCAGCTAACGCCATTTTCTATGGAGATCTTGATGCAAAAACAGTAATGATGAATTTATCTGCATTCTTAAGAGATGAACTTGTACCTTATAAGACATTGATCTTTTTTGATGAGATTCAAGAATGCCCTAATGCTAGAACTGCAATTAAGTTTTTAGTTGAAGATGGGCAATTTGATTTTATTGAGTCAGGATCTTTACTTGGTGTAAGTTATAAAGCAGTACCCTCATATCCTGTTGGTTTTGAAGAAGCTCTTCAAATGTACCCAATGGATTTTGAGGAGTTTTGTATAGCAACTGGTGTTAAGAAAGATACTTTATCTTACCTTAAAGAGTGCTATGAAAAAGGAGTTGCACCTTCTGAGCTTATTCACAATAAAATGCAGGATCTGTTCAAATACTACATTATTGTAGGTGGTATGCCAGAAGTTGTATCAACATTTATAGAATCACATGATATAGGTAAGGTAATTGAAAAACAAAAAGATATCCTTGCCTTATATAGACAAGACATTAGTAAATACTCTAAAAAAGACAAAGCCAAAATTACTAATGTTTTTGACAGGATCCCTTCAGAACTAGAAGCTAAAACCAGACGATTTAATCTGGCAAGCATTGATAAGAATGCACGCCTACGAGAATATGAGGATGCATTTGTTTGGTTAAAAGATGCAGGTGTTGCGCTACCTAGCTATAACCTTAATGAGATCAAAATTCCACTTAAAATCAATGAACAAAGCAGACTCTTTAAGTTATTTCTTTGTGACACAGGCCTATTGTGCGCAATGTGCCTTGAAAACGTTCAATTTGAGATCTTAAAAGGAAATCTCTCCATAAATATGGGAGGAATTTTAGAGAACGTTTTTGCACAACTTATAGCATCAAATGGATATTCATTACGTTACTACAATAAACAGAAGATAGGAGAAGTCGATTTTGTTATACAGAAAGGTTCTGAAATTCTACCTATTGAGATAAAATCAGGTAAAAGCTATAAACTGCATGCAGCACTTGATAACGTAATGAAGGTAGCTGAGTGGAAATTAAGTAAAGCACTAGTTTTCTGTCAAGATAACTTATCTAAAGAACATAAGATAACTTACCTACCATGGTATATGGTGATGTTTCTTGTACAAGATGCTATTGGTGAGTCATTAAAAGTAGAACTTGATGTTGATTTTTAGATAGAGAAAAGTCTTAATTGAAGATTAACGCAAAAGAGCGGCAATTGCCGCTCTTTATTAGATAAGTTTGTACTTAGGGTTAACTATTACCACCAAGCTTCAGCCTGAACACCAACAGTGATGTCAGTTGCACCCTTTCTGTAGCCATCTGAGAAAGTAGCATCCTTATCTGAGCCATGTAACCAAGCTGTGTATACACGGATTTCAGGACGTGACCAGAAGTTACCTGCATCAGGAGTTAAAGCGTAAGCTAAAGTAGCCTTCTGCATACGCTCCTGCTCTTTCCAGCCATTATCATACTCGGTGTACTGACCGTAAGAACCTAATTCTACGTATACACGTGTCATCTTGGTTAGCTTATACCAAGGACGTACTACAGCGTGGAAAGTCTTAACTTTCTTATTGTTACCGTTATCACCGTCTAACTTCTGATAAGCATAGTCAACCTGGTGGAACATCTTTAAATCACCAACGATAGTGGTTTCACCAAAGTTATATAACTTGAATGCGTTACCATCATCTCTATCATCGTGGTTCCAGCCCTGAACCTGAGTAGCTGCTGCTGATGCGCCCTTGAACCACTGGAATACGGTCTTATTCCAGCCGCCATTGAAGCCCTGGGTAAACTCTAAAGTAACAGTGTTACCATTTAACTGATTGTCAGTTACATTTTGCTTCTTCTGCTGAACATAGGTGTTACCGATTTGGAAAGAAGCACCGTCCCATGCAGGGAATGAATAACGAACATCAAAAATGTTGTTGCAATTAGTATTCTGAACGAAAGCTGTGCTGAACTTACCTGCACCTAGTGATACGTTTTCGATACCAGCACCGTTACCAGAGATATCGTAGTAGTAAGTATCAGTGATGTGAATATCTTCACGCTGTACGTACTTCTTACCTACCCAAATTTTTGCATCTTTGTCTGAATCGAATAAGCCTCTAGCTTCAACGTTGAACTGACGTAGAGCAATGTCACCATCAGCATTCTTACCTAAACCTACCCATGAACCTTCATTAGCAGTTGAAACAGCTAACATGGTGTTAACAGTCCAAACAGTGTCATCAACTTTAGCAACATCAGCACCTAAACCGATTTCGCCGTATAATCTTGACTCTGAACCTAAACGACCTACCTTGTGTGCTACGTCGTCGTTACCGTTGGTGTGACCATTCTTATCGAAGCCAACACCTGCACGCATATAACCATTGAAATATGCATTTGGAGTATAGTCAGCCTGAGCAGGCATTGCGAAAGCAGCAGCTAGAACTGCAGCTGCCAGAAGATTAACTTTT
>OIYQ01000086.1_pt1 | contig 35432 bp, 30 predicted proteins | sample 1588311 | NCBI WGS metagenome assembly OIYQ01 (sample SAMN03283244) | human gut metagenome | biome: human-associated habitat; material: feces | host: Homo sapiens | place: Peru | collected 2012
CCGCCAGTTTCAAACCTCCGCGGCGCTTCCATGTTTTTATGCGCCGCACCACCATTTCTAATTTCTAATTTCTAATTTCTAATTTCTCATTCAAGTGAGGCTTTCATCCCCAATCAAGGGGCAGCACGCCCCGTGGGCTAACCCTGAACCCATCAACCTGAAAGGAGGTCTCCCCACTCATGTCATTTTTAGAAACGCTTGGCCGCTATACCATCGGTATCTTTCATCAGCTGGGAGCGGTGATCCTGCTCCTTACGGCAGCCGTGAAAGAAATCGGCGCATTCCGCGGGCGGGAGACGATGAAGCAGTGCATGTCATTGGGCGTGCTGTCCTTTCCCATCGTGGCATTGACGCTGCTCTTTACCGGTATGGTGCTTTCTGTACAGATCGCGGGCGAGCTCACAAAGTATGGCGCAGACTTCACCGTCGGTGCGATTGTAGCCATCGGCATGGGGCGCGAACTTGGCCCTGTGCTCTGCGGCGTCGTCCTGGCGGGGCGTGTCGGGGCAGCCATCACGGCTGAGATCGGTACGATGCGGGTGACCGAGCAGATCGATGCGCTAAGGTGCCTCGCGGTGAGTCCTGTGGGGTATCTCGTGGTGCCGCGGCTCGTTGCCTGCATGACGATGCTGCCGCTTCTGACGGTCTTTGGCGTCACCATCGGCGTCGGCGGCGGGATGATTGTCGCATCGCTCACGCATGGCGTCTCCTCCTATACCTTCATGCACTCCATCCATGTGTACTGCGTCCCTTCTGACCTGTACATCGGTGTTTTCAAGTCGGTTATTTTCGGTATGATCGTCGCGCTGGTCGGCTGCGACCGCGGGATGACCTGCACGGCAGGGGCAGAAGGCGTCGGCAAGGCGACCACCCAGTCCGTGGTGTATTCGATTATTATGCTTTTTGCGGCGAATTACCTGCTCTCGTCCATTCTGTTTTGAGGCGTTCTATGATTGATATCAGGCATGTATACCAGACTTTTGGCGATCGTCATATCTTGAAAGACGTCAGTCTATCCATCAAAGACGGAGAGACGATGGTCATCCTGGGAGCGTCCGGCTCCGGGAAATCGACACTCTTGAAGCTCATCATCGGTCTTCTGCGCCCTACATCCGGGAAAGTCCTTGTGAACGGGAAGGATATGGGACAGCTCAGCGAAGAAGAGCTGAATGAGGAGCGCCGCTCCATGGGGATGGTCTTCCAGTATTCCGCCCTCTTCGATTCCCTTAATGTGAAAGAAAATGTAGCCTTTGGTCTGCGCATGCACACCCGACTTTCTGAAGAAGAAATCAATGCCATCGTGAAGGAGAAGCTGCATCTGGTCGGCCTTGACGGGATCGAAGACCTCATGCCGGCCAATCTGTCCGGCGGTATGAAGAAGCGCGTGAGCCTTGCCAGAGCGATCGCGCTCGAGCCGAAGATTATTCTCTATGATGAACCGACAGCGGGGCTGGATCCGATCCGTTCGACCGATATCAGTCTTTTGATCAAAGAAACGCAAAAGGTCCTGCATGCGACGAGCGTCGTCGTGACGCACGACTTGAAGTCTGCGGAAATGATCGCGGACCGCATGGCTTTTTTGTATAAAGGCTCGTTCCTTGCGGTAGGGACAGCCGAAGAATTGTATGCATCCAAAGATGAAAGAGTACGGCAGTTCATGAACGGTCTGCCATCGAATCCTGATTTTCTGAAAGAAGGTGATGCCTGATGAAATGGTCGACGGAAGCAAAAGTCGGAGCCTTTGCCCTGGCGGGGATTCTCCTCTTTGCCGGGATCCTGATCGAACTTTCCAGTCTTGTGATCTTTGGAAAGAGCGGATTTCATGTGACAGGCTATTTCAAGGAAGCGGAAGGCATAGAGCCGGGAAATCCGATCCACTATGCCGGCGTCGAAGTGGGTATGGTCGATGGCATCACGGTAGAGAACGGAGAAGCCGTCGTGAAGCTGCGTTTTTATCATGACGCCAAAGTACCGAAGGATGCGGACTTCTCCATCCAGACCAGCAGTGTCATGGGCGGGCGCTTCGTGAAGGCGTCCGGCGGTCATCAGGAACGCGGCTATCTTGCAGAGGGGATGAAGGTCGAGGGCAAGTCAGCACCAGGAATCGATCAGGCGATGGATAAGATGGACAAGCTTATCACATCCGCACAGACCATGCTCGACGGGATCAATACCGTCGTCGCAGACCCCGCTTCCCAGAAGCATGTGAAGAACAGCATCAATAATTTTGATGCGATTTCTGAAAACCTCGCCATCCTGACCGCGCAGGGGATACAGACAGCGAATGAGATCCAGAGCATCACCTCGCAGGTGAATCAGATGCTGTACCAGCTGAATGGTGATGGCAAAGCCACCGGTGATGTGAGAAAAATCATGGACAATATGGTCGTGGCTTCGGAGAATGCGAAGGAAATCTCTCAGAATGCCAAAGCGATTTCCGGAAAAATAAATGGATTTATGCAGGGAAATGGTGATTTTGATGTATCTGTTTCCGGTGAATTGTTATATAATACTAACAAGGACGATTTCTCGCCGAATCTCTTCCTCCGCGTGGGGAAAGACTCCTATGGCCTTCTGGGGATAGAATCCATGGGAAATGATCCGGTCTATGATGCGCTCTATGGTCGTATGAGAGGGGACTATGGCGTACATGCCGGTATCATTCGAAACAAGATCGGCGCTGGCGCGGACTATGCGTCCGGGCGGTGGAAATTCTCCGCAGATGTGTATGACCCCAATGATCTCTCTGTCCGCCTGCGCGGACAGTATGCTCTTACGCCGAATCTGTTCCTGACGGGGCAGTCCATTTTCCCGCATAACAATCGCGGCGGCGGAGAGTACATTGGCGTGGGATACAATTATTAAATGAAAAACAGCGCCGCCAGAAGGGCGGTCTGGATATAATGACAACAAAGACATCTGTCTAGAAGGGATGAATGTTGAATGAATACAATGACCTGCAAAATTCTGACTGCTTCTATCGTGCTTGCCCTTTCCTGCGGGCTCGGCGCAGAAGCAAAAGGATCTCAGACGAAGATCATGACGGATCCGTCGATCACACAGAAAGCCATCGAGGCACAGATGAATCAGACGGTAGCGAATAAAGATGTGAACTTCAATAACATGCTGCTCCAGAAGAATCTGGCGTCTTCCATCACAGAAGCGGCAGCTCCGGAAGCGGCTGCGATGGATATCGACCTCAAAGGTGCGGTCACGACGGCCATTCAGAATAACCGCGACATCACCATCGCCGAGCTGAAGCGCAGAGAAGCGGAAGCTGATGTCAGCGCAGCGGCAGCGAAGAAGAATCCGTCTCTTAGCTATTCTTGGGAAAGAAATCAGTATCCGACACAGGTAGTCACTACTGTCGCAGGCACGCAGAGCTCCAACCATGGTTATAGTCAGGGCATCAATGTTTCCTGGCCGATCTGGACCTTCGGTAAGGTAGAAGGCGCGATCGATGCTGCCCGCTACCAGAAGAACATCGCTGACCTTAATGTATACAAGACGGAAGCGGATACGAAGCTCGCAGCCGTGCAGGCGTACTACCAGTACCTCGAAGCGATCAAACTCGCTGAAGTGCAGGCGCAGTCTGTCACCGACTATGCAAGCCATCTGAATAATGTACAGCAGCAGTTCGATGCCGGCATCGTAGCCAAGCTCGACGTACTGTCTTCCAATGTATCGCTTGCCAATGCAAAGCAGAAGAGCATCGCAGCGGACAACACCCGTGATGTCGCAGAAGCGAACCTGAACAACATCATGCGTGTCCCGATGAATACGACGCTGAACCCGCTGGATAAGAATTTCCCAGAACCGGAATTTGACCTCACCATGGAACAGGCCATTCTGATGGCGCAGAAATACCGCTGGGAACTCGTCGAAGCAGACTATGGCGTAAAGGCAGCTGAGGCCTCTCTTCGCTCTGCAAAGGCAGGCTATCTCCCGACAGTCAGCGTCGGTGGCGGATACAGCTGGAAGGAAGCCAGCGTGACGGCGGTCGATAAAGATGACTGGGCTGTCCAGGGTGGGCTTTCCTGGTCGCTTTGGGATGGCGGTGCCACCCAGGCATCGGTGAAGAAAGCGGATGCCGCTGTCAAAACAGCACAGGAAACACTCCTGCAGGCGAGAGAAAAGATCGAGCTCGAAGTCCGTCAGGATTACCTGAACGTCCTTTCTTATAAAGAACAGATCCGCGCTGCCGAAGCATCGGTCGCTCAGGCAGAAGAAGCGTACAAGATCGCGACCGTCCGCTACAGCAGCGGCGTCGGCATCAACCTCGATGTCCTCGATGCAGAACTCGCCCTCAATACTGCGAGAACGAACTACATCACCGCGCTCTACAACTACAACATCGGTCTCGCTACGCTGGAACATGCGATGGGCGTACCGGCTGTCATCCACCCGGAATTTGCAAAAGCATAATTTTTAGTGACTAGTGACTGGTGACTGGTGACTGGTGGCTGGGAGACATCAGACTCGCATATCGTCATTTCGAGCGAAGCGAGAAATCTTTGTCATTCGCGGTCAAAAGGATGATGTCAGGAAACCATAAATGGGAAGCCTGTTAATCGCTGACCTTCGGGCATCGCCCTATTTATACTCCGCGGCGCTTCTGATTTTTTATGCGCCGCACCACCCCCCTTTGAACCTTTTGAACTTATAGAACCGGTTTCCACCCTTTCATCCCCGAGCAAGGGGCGGCACGCCCCCGGGGCTAACCCTGAACCTTGAAACTTTATTTTTAATTTGGAGAACTTGACCTTGGCTAGCAGAATCAAATGGTGGATCAATGGTATCGCAGCCTTTATTTTCATCATGCTGTGTATCATTTATCTGCTGATCCGTCCGATTATCACACAGAATCTGGAACCCGTCGTCAAAGACGCGGCAGGGGATCGCATCAATGGTACCCTGACGTGGACCATGATGGATCTGGATCCGAATTATGATCTTTCCTTCACCGACCTTGAGCTAAAGGACGCGAAAGGAGAGGTTGTATTCAAGTCGCCTTCTTTGGAAATCGGATGGTCTGCTTCTGCGCTGTACAACTATGCCTTCAAAGATGGCGGTATCGCCGATGTCGTGAAGACGGTGACCATCGAGAATCCGGAAGTGCACCTTGCCAAGGGGACTGATGGACTCTGGAATGTAGAGAAGATTCTAAAACCATCGGACTCTTCGGACAACGGTACTTTCACAGGACAGGTCATCGTGAAGGACGGGAATGCATCTATCACCGCACCGGATATCGGCTCGTATGATTTCACTTCGCTGGGAGGCGCGCTCGGCTGGGACAGCACGGGTACGATCACAGGCTCTTTTGCGGGAGAGGCATTTGACAGTCATTTCAAGGGAGATGTGAAGTACACGAATACCAATAACATGGAAATCAGTCTGGAGACAGATCCGGTTTCCTTGACCTCTCTGAAGCCGCTCTTAGAGCAGTTCCCACAGATTTCTTCAAAACTTGATATAGACAAAGGGACAGGACAGGTGACCAGCGCCAAGATCTGGAAAAGTGATGGCGCTGTCGCTTATCATGTCCAAGGCTCTATCAAAGATGCTGCTCTTCGCTATGATCATTTTATTCTGGCTGACGGGGCAGCCTTTTTTGATATTGAAAATGGCGAAGCTGTCATCACCGAAGCAGCCGTAAAGGTGAACGGGCAGACATTTGCCGGGGATGTGAAAGTTCTTTTTGACGTGGATGATCCGATCCTGATGGGGTATGTGAACCTGAAGGATATCAAAGCGGAAGAGCTGCTGCCGGAGGAAGACATCGCGGGAGTTGTTTCCGGCGGCGTAGATATTTCGGGGACGATGGGAAATCCTTTCGTGTCCGGCGAAGCCCATGTGAAGGACGGGCAGTATGAGAATCTTTCTGTCAAAGAGGCGAATGTGCGCTTTGCCTATGGAGAGGATCGGATCTCGATCCCCTATCTGAAGGCACAGATGGCGGGCGGTCTTCTGATCGGTGAAGGCTCATATGATATGACAAGCGGAGCCTTCGAAGGCGAAGCAGCCGGAGAGCATATCGACCTTTCTTCTCTTCCGGTCGGGATTTCCGCTTCCGGCATTGTGAGCGGATCGGGGAAGGCGAAGGGCACCTATAAAGAAGGCGCACTGTCTCTGGAAATGGCTTCCGGAGAAATGGATGGCGCAGGTCTTTCGTATGAGAATATGGCAGCCGGCAAGGTCTCCGGCTTTGGCAGCTACCGGGATGGCGACTGGCATGGCGTATTCTATGGCATGGATCTTTCGTATGATGGGATGTCCATGGATACCCTCTCGGGGGAGGCGACTTCGCGCGGCGGCGTGATGGATATTTCGTACCTGACCGGCACATCCGGCGGAGGCGCATTCACCGTCAAAGGGACATATGGGCCGTCTCTCTCGCTCTCAGGCGAGGCATCGTCCATCGACCTTGCTGAGCTCTCCGGCCTTTCGGGGATGGATATGTCTGGACGTCTCTCCGGCAGGTTTGTGGTCAGCGGGAGCAGGGAGGATCCGTCCGGCGCGGCAGATTTCACAGCGCGGGATGGGGAGATCCGTGGCATCTCCTTTGACCGTATCGCAGGACATGTATCACTCGGAAATCAGCTGGCGACCATCACCTCGCTTCGCATGGAAGGGCCGGACGGAAAGCATACGGTGAAGGGGAGCATCGGCCTCCTGGCGCCGCACTCTCTTGCCCTCACCATCGATACAGACAAGACGCGCATCGAGAAACTGCTCGCACTTGCCGGAGAGGACTACCCGGTGACGGGCTGGATCGAAAATACCATGACTGTCACAGGCACGATGGAAGCGCCACAGGTGAAGGGCGATTTTCTGGCCTTCGACGGTTCTGTCATGGGTGAGCTTTTCCAAAGTGTCTCGGGCGAATTTACCTATGATGGAAATGGCATCACTTTGAAAAACGGACTCGCCTATATCTATGATGGTACGGCCATCGTGAGCGGTACGGTCGATCCGGACGCAATCGATATGGATGTGTCGCTGAATGACATCAGCCTTTCGCGGATGCTTCCGGGACGCGGAGCAGACGGCAAGGTCAATATGCGTGGGCATGTATCCGGAACGATGGAAGATCCGGTCTTTGAAGGGACGATCTCCTCCAGGCAGATCTCTGTAGGCGGCACTTCCATTTATATGGCGTCTGCCGGTATCTATTATCAGAACCATGTCGTAAGCCTTGATGACGGTATATTCGATCAGAAAAATGGCCATTTCGAATGGAGAGGCAGCTATCACATGGATTCCCACGCGCTGCAGGGCTTCCTTCGATTTAAGGAATGGAATATCAAGGAGATCATGCGTCTTTTCAAGCGGCCTGAGTCCGCTGCGGATGGTGCCGTCAATGGCGGCATGCAGATCGGAGGGACACTGGAGAACCCCAGCATCGACTTCAAAGCTGATTTTCTGGGAGGACATCTGGGGGATACGCCTGTCGGTCAGGGCGTGATCGATTTCTCCTACATGAATGGGGCGCTGTCGATCCGTCAGTTTCATCTTCCGGTAGGAGACGGACTGCTTGCGGCAGAAGGCTCTATGAATAGTGACGGCGATCTCTCTATCCAGCTCGCAGCCAAAGACATGGAGGTATCCTGGCTGCCGCAGGTATTGGGACGAGATGGCATACGGCTGGGCGGCCGACTGACGGCCGGAGTCGTTCTCAGCGGAAATAAGACATCGCCGGAAGCAGACATCTCGATCGGTATCGAGCATCCGAGCTACGGAGATATCAGCTTTGACAGCTTCTCTCTGATGGCGAATGCCAAGAGCAACGTCGTGACGCTGCAAAATGCACTGGTATCAAAGGGAAACTATCGTGCAAGTGCCAAGGGCATACTCCCCGGCAATCTTTTCACCGGCAGCACCACAGATGAGGCAGTGCCGCTTTCCGTTGATTTCAATCTCGATCAGGCAGATATGAATATTCTGGCTCTCTTCGGCAAAGCCGTGACGAGTGCGAGCGGCCCGATCAAGGGACATGTACAGCTTGTCGGTGACTATCGTGACCCGGAGCTTATGGGCAGCATCACAGCAAAAAATGGGGCGCTCGGTCTTATGACCATGAATGAAGTCATTCAGCCGATCGATCTGTCCTTACGATTTGATGGACATCGCGTGACATTTGACGGCAGTGCCTCCTTCGGTGGCGGCGGCGTCACTGCGAAAGGCTCCGCCGACTGGAAAGAGAAGGCCATCACGCATTATGATGGGGAAGTGCATATGCATACCCCCTCCATCGACTCTGCCTATTACAAAGGAGCAGTCGATGCTGATCTTTCACTGGGTGAATTCATGGATCAGCTCGGTGTCACGGGCCAGATCTCTATCCACGATGCGATCTGCGAAGTGCCGCTTGCCTTCCTTTCAGAGAGCGGCGAGTCGTCGGCCAATTTCCTGACAAAGATCGATATAGCCATCGGAGACAATGTACGGCTCTACAGCAGCTCGCTCTATGATCTTATGGTCAAAGGAAATATTTCCATGATGGGTCACTTCCAGGAACCGATCATGACGGGCCGCGTCAATGTAGAAAAAGGAACGGTCAAGATCAATACCACGGAATTCAAGATCGATCAGGCCAATGCTGTCTGGGGCGGTACCCCCGGCTCCTTCCTGCCTGTCATCCATGCGCGTGCCGATACCAAGGTCGGTCATTACAATATCCAAGCCGAACTGGATGGACTGCCCGGTGATATGAAGACGACCTTCCACAGCGATCCTGCGCTGAATGATTCGCAGATCATTATGCTGCTGACGCTCCATCAGGATCCGACCAAGGATAAGGATGGCTCGATGCAGGGGGCGCTCTTCAATGCCGGCCTCACTATGCTCTTCGGGAATACGATGCAGGACTTCCTTGCGGATAAGATCGGCCTTGACCTCATCAGCATCACGTCGAACCTGACAGACTACTATGACAATATCGATGATAACAATGACAGCTACTACTACATCAAGATCGGGAAGTACCTCTTCAATGATTTCATGCTGACTGCGACCATGGGCGTGAATAATGAGGAAAAGAGTCTGGGCTTCCATTATGATTTGAATTCGCGCATCGGTCTCTCATCGTGGTATAATAGTAATCACGATAGTTACATCGGCAGCGACTGGAGCTTTAAATTTTAGGGTTCTGGGTTCAGGTTGATGGGTTCAAGTTTGTGGTGTGCGGCGCATCATCATAGGAAAGCGCCGCGGAGTTTGAAATAGGCGATGTTTTCGGTATATTCATCCTGAATCCTGAAGTTTGAAAGCAGGGATGAGTGGCTAGGGATTAGGTTTGCGATACGAGAAAACCGCTAGTTTCAAACCTTCGCAGCGCTTCTGATTTTTATGCGCTGCACCACCCCCGTTGAACCCTCTGAACCTGTTGAACCCGCTGAACCTCTTTCGCACGTAATGAAAGGGCGGCACGCCCCGCGGGCTAATCCTGAACCCTGAACCTTGAACCCTTGACCATCAAACGTAGCAATCGATTGATGTAACTGATTTTTAACGGAGTATTTCTATGCTTGAAGAATACAAAGCCTGTTTGTCTCGTCTGACCTTGCTCAGCCGGGAGGAAGAGCAGGCGCTTTGGAAAGAATATAAAGAGGAAGAGGAAATCAACGCGCGCCAGCGGCTGATCGAGAATTACCAGCCGCTTGTCTTCAAGGAGGCCGTGAAGTATGGTCTGCAGGAGGCGGTGACGATGGATCTCATTCAGGAAGGCACCGTAGGGCTCATGGAAGCCGTCGAGCGCTATGATCCCTCGACTGGTGTTGCCTTTTCGCTGTATGCCATCCACCGCATCCGCGGACGCATGCTGAATTTCTTGAATGCCAATAAAAAGGAGATCCTTCTCGAAGACGGGGAGGAAGAGAAGGTTTTCCTTGCGCAGGCCATTCCTGACATGGCTTTCGAAAGTGCCGACCGTGAATCGCTGCATGCGGCAGTCGATGAGGCGGTGCAGAGACTCTCTGCCAAAGAGCAGGATGTCATCCGCTCGGTCTATCTGGCGGAGCAGACCGCTGCTGAGACCGCTGATGCCATGGGCGTCAGCCAGGCCTACGTCTACCGCCTCGAAAAACGCGGCATCCGGCGTCTCCGCGGGATGCTCTCGAAGCTGATCCATGAGAGAAAATAGGTTCAGAAGGCTCTGAGGATTCAAAGGGTTCTCCCTTCTTCGGGTGCTTTTTTTAGCCAAAGCAATCATACTGTGGCACTTCTCCTTGTACGCGCTGAACCACGCCCCCTTGAACCTATAGAACTCATAGAATCTGTTGGACTTGCAAACCTATCCTAAAATTACTTGCATTTCAGCAATAACGCTTGAAAATAAAAGAAAATACGAAATAAATAAAAATTTTGGATGTTCACTTGTTCTTCTAAAACACTGATTATATATATAAGAGTCATGTAACCAGTGGTTAACAGGAAATCGGAATGATTCCGGTTTTCTGCGCAGGAGGCAGTATGTCAGGAGATACGCTGAAGAGAGTGAAGTCAGTGAAGAGGTGGCTGGAAAAGGCGGAAAATTCCTATTCCAACCATAAAGAACTGACAGGCGAGATGAATCTCATTATGGCACAGGCAGAGATGCAGCGCCTGAAAGAGGTGAGAGGGACTTCGCCGCGCCGGAAGTGGCTGCTTCGCGGCGGCGCACTGGCTGTGGCGGGACTTCTTTTTCTCGGCGCGTCGCTTCTGAAAGATAGCCTCTTCCCGCCGCCTGTTCCGGCTAAGCCGGCCCAGACGGTGGTCACGACATCCCCCGAGACACCAAAGCCAGTCGAGGAAGCAGTGCAGAAAGCTGAAGAGGTTCCTGCCCCTGTGGAGACTGTCATGACAGAACAGGTAGAAACGAAACAAGCCCCCGAAGCCCCGAAAGCTGCGCCCGTCGTCAGTACGCCGGTGCCGGCTCCCATAAAGGCTGCTGCTCCGAAGCCCGCCGCCCCCGCTCTCTCGGATCAGGAGATCCAGCGTGTCGTAGGCGAAGCGGGAAGAGCCTTGAGAGGAAATAAATGAGAAATCAGTGTTTCCCTAGTTCTGAAGTTTGAAAGCAGGAATGAGTGGCTAGGGATTAGGAGATTCGAGTGACTAGTGACTAGTGACTAGTGACTTAAATGCCACTTTCGGGCATCGCCCCATATATATTGCGGCGAAGCCGCCACCGCAACCCTGAACCCTGAACCCTGAACCCATCAACCAAACCGTTATTTAAGGAAATCATTTGCCTTGGCAAGTATGCCAACTATCCATTTGCATTTCCATAAATATATAGCAATTCACCATCCAATACATGAGGAGGAATTTACGATGACAGCAACATATAAGAAAGCACTGCTTGCCTCTGCGATCCTGCTTGCACTTTCCGGCGCAGACGTCTTTGCGGAAGCGCCGCAGATGACCGGCTCCCAGAATGGCATGTCCCAGAGCTCCATGATCGACGTGAAGAGCGGTAAGGAAGCGGGCAAGACCGGCGAGATTTCCGACCAGACGGAAAAAGCAGAACCGTCCATGGAAGTGAAGGAGTCCCACCAGACTGTCGCAGTGGGCGATGCCTCGCTCTACCTTTCGGCGGACGATGACGCAGCCATCGAAGCACATACAGGCAAGACCATCGCGCATGTCGATTTCGAAGGGATTCCGGAAGAAGTCAAGACGAAGCTGTCTCCTCTTCTGCAGAGCAAACCTGGCAGCACCGTCACCGCTGAGGGCATCCGCAATGATGTGGCATCTCTTGGATCGACCGGCGTCTTCTCCCAGATCCGTCCGAATTTCACGGACATCCCGGAAGGCGTCGACCTCACCTATGGCCTTGTCGCAAATCCCATCGTTCGCGGCGTGGAATTCACCGGCAATACCATCTTCACCTCTGACTACCTGAAGTCCATCCTGCAGGTGCCGGAGGGCAGCGTCCTGAACTTCGTCCTCGTGAACCAGAAGCTGAAGGAAATCGAAGATGCGTACCTGAAACAGGGCTACATGCTCGTCTCCATCCCGAATGTTGAAGTGACGCCGAAAGGCATCCTGAAAGTCAATATTTCGGAAGGTGTTATCGAAGACATCCAGCTCGTCGGCAATGATAAGACGAAGGACAAAGTCATCCTCCGCGAGCTCAAGATGAAGAAGGGGAAACCTTTCAATAAATTCCAGGCAAGCCGTTCCATGGAAAGACTTTACAACCTGGGCTACTTCGAAGATGTCAATATGAAGCTGCTCCCGGGCAAAGAAAATGAACACAATGTCGTCATCGAGATCGACGTCGTCGAGCAGAAGACAGGTGTCATCACTGTCGGCGCCGGCTACTCGGACTCCGATGGTACGGTCGGCATCGTCGAGCTCGGTGATACGAACTTCCGCGGCACAGGCGATAAGGTCAATTTCCACTGGGAATTCGGCGGCGCTGGCAACGGTAAGAACTATACCATTTCCTATACCCGCCCGTGGATCAATTCCAACGGTGACTCCCTCGGCGCTTCCATCTTCAACCGCATCTATGAATACGATGACTATGATTCGAACGGCGATACCGTCGCAGAATACGATAAGAGAAGAAGCGGCTGGAACCTCACCTGGGGACGCCAGCATGGCGAATACCGCACGAACTACTTCACCTTTGAAAGTGCGAAGGAAGAATACGATGACCATGACGATTTCGTATGGGGCAGCGTAGGGAACAACCAGACCGAGGAGGTAAAAGCTAAGTGGAAAAAAGCAATTTGGGACAATTTCGGTACCACGAACAGCTTCACCTTCTCGCACGTCTTCGATAACCGCGATAACTACTTCAATGCCAGCAAGGGCCGCCGCATTTCCTTCTCCACCCAGTGGGGCGGACACGGCCTTGGCGGCGACTATGATTTCTACAAGTTCACGACAGAAGGCCGCTTCTACAAAGGCCTCGGCAATGGTCACATCCTCGCGCTCCGTCTGCAGGGCGGCTACATCAACGGCGATGTAGCTTACGGCAACCTCTTTGACCTCGGCGGCTCGAATACGCTTCGCGGCTATGAGGATGACCAGTTCAAGGGCAAGAAAATGTATGCTGCGACACTGGAATACCGTTTCCCGATTGCCAAGAAAGTACAGGGCGTCCTCTTCACCGATGGTGGCAGCACTTGGGGCATCGATAACGGACAGATCCCGTGGTATGAAGATGATGATGGCTTCCAGTGGTCTTGCGGCGTAGGCCTGCGTCTCCAGACCCCGATCGGACCGATCCGTCTTGACTATGGCCACGGGGATAAGAATAAATTCCACTTCAGCTTCGGCACACAGTTCTGATTGGAATGCGAAATGAGAAATGGTGGTGCGGCGCAACATACATAAAGCGCCGCAGCTCCGATTTTTCCCTCTTTCCTGTGGAAGGAGGTGCCCGCAGGAGCAAAGGTGGGTTCTGGAATGTTCTCCGCTGCACCTGCTGAATCCATTGCACCTGCGGAACCTGGCCCGCATTACTGATTTTCCAAAGGAGGAGCCATGCATTCTTCCTTATTTCATTCGATGACTCGAGCAGGTCTTGCCCTGCTCGTTTCGTCATTCCTGCTTCCCGCCGGGGCAGAGGCGGCACCGATTCGCGAAGTGAGCGTCTCCGTCACGGGTGCGGGCGGCATGCCGCCCGCTGTGGAGAAGCGGATCACGGCGAGTATTTCTGCCATAGGAAACCGTATCCTTGTCGGCAAGGACGAGAGCCTCTTTCGCTCGCACGAGAGCGAGTACGATAAGGTCCTTGCAGACATCGTGAACCGCGTGGTCGTGGGCTATGTGGTGGATGATATATCTGCCTCTTATGGAGAAAAGACAGCGCTTCATGTATCGCTCACTCCCGTCGGGCAGATGATCCGCGAGGTGGAGACCGAGATCGACTACGGAAATCTGTCTCCGGAAGCGGCAGCGCTGGTGAAGAAGGATACCGCCGGCGTACCGCTCCTTATGAGCCAGCTCCTCTCGGGGCTTCCTGTCGACTCGGTCGGTTGGGCGGAGAGCGTCTCTGAGTCTGCCGGGCGAGAGCTTCTTACGGAGATCCTCCCTGAATTCACGGCCAACTTCGAAGTGACCTCGGGGGAGAAGACAAGAGTGCGGATCTCCCTCATCCCGCAGGGGACGATCGTCCGTACCGGAAAGCTCACCCTGCACAAGACCACCATTCCACGTCTCCTGATGCTTCGCGCGGTGAATGAGACGGAGCATGCCCTTCGAAGCCTGGAAGGACTCCCGCTCGCGTTTGTCGCCCGTCATCAGAAAGACCTGGCTGTCTCAATGAATGACATCCTCGCTAAGGATCCCTTCATTGAAAAGTATGGCATAGAGACAAAGGTCTACCTTTATCCGGGGGAGATTACAGAGCTCAAGGTCGATGCACTGACCGATCACTGGATCATCCGCACAGAAGCATGGATGGATGCCGGACGCGATGGAAATCGCAATACGGCGATCGAAGGCATGCTCGGGCATTTCGTGGGCAGGAACAATGTGATCTTCGGCGAGGCCCGCTTCTACCCCGGCCCTGTCGACTGGAATGTCTATGGCGGCTGGTATCATCACTTCGGGCGCGTCATGGATCTGGGCTATAAGTATGATTTTGTAGAAAACAGCCACCATGCCTTTGCTCAGATCCCCTTCGGCGAGAACTTTGCCCTGCGTTATGACCGTGATTTCAAGAAAAAAGAGAATGAATATGGATTTTCCTATAAGATCCATAATTACATGACGATCGAATATGTGTATAATGATGAAGAAGGCAAATGGCTCCGGCTGATTGCCAATTTATAAAAGAGGAGAGTAACCTATCATGATGACAACTCTTGGTAACAAGAAAAACGTAAAGATTTTTTCCTTCGCCTTAGCTGGCGTATTCATTGCCTCCGTAGCAGCGATGGCGGTGGTATCCATGGGCGATACTGCAAATGCTGCTCCGACCTCTGACATCGGCGTCGTCGACCAGAGAGAAGTGATTTCTGCCAATAGCACCCTCGCAGCGAACTACCAGCAGAAGATGAAAGAAACTGCCGACGAAATGCAGAAAGACTTCGATGCGAAGTCCGAAGGCATGAGTGATGCAGAAAAAGAAAAGCTCTTCACTGACATGCAGCAGCAGTTCAATCAGAAGAGACAGGCCATCGAGAAAGACATGGATGACCAGGTGACCGGCGCTGTGAAGTCCGTCGCATCCAAGAAGGGCCTTGCACTGGTCGTCGATAAATCCGCTGTCATTTACGGCGGCACCGACATCACGAAGGAAGTCACCGACTCCCTCTCGAAGTCCCTCTCTTCCGCTTCTTCTTCCGCAGCATCCGCAGCTTCCTCTGAAAGCAAAAAATAAGGACGTCTTATGAAATATAGAAACTGTGTATACACCATGGCGGCTGCCCTCCTCGTGGCAGGCTCCCTGGCGGTAAGCGGATGCAGCGATAAAAAAACCGAGGAGCCGGCGCCACCTGCTGTTTCCTACGGCGTGGTCGATTTGGAAACCCTTGTGAAAGCCCATCCGAAATACAGTACATATTTCCGCCTCGAGACTGAGTACAACCATCTCCTTGGTCAGTATCAGAATGAACGAAACAAGCTCATTCACATCGCATCGCAGCAGCAGCACATCAAGGCCGCGCTCTCCGATCAGAGCCGGCGCATGGCTGCCGAGAATGAGTGGAAGACGAAGGTCAAGGCGAAAGAAGACGAACTGAATGACGGCCTCGCCAAGCTCTACAAGACCATCAGTGAAGCGCACAAGAAGGACAAGACCTTCACGCCAGATGGCCTCACTGACGAAGAGCGCGCCGAGATGGCGAATCTTCAGATGAAGCTCACCGTCCTCGGCGTCACCGGCTCCGAAAAGGAAGACGTCAAGCAGCGACTCCATGACCTGATGGACCTTCGCACCGAGCGGGCGAAGATGGATACCATCGGCTGGACAGAGGACGAAGTGAAAACGATGAAAGAGGCAAAAGAAAAAGCATCGAAGGAGCTCGCTGACTTTTCAGAGAAGACAGCGAAAGACATCAAGCAGAATCTCTCTCAGGATACGAACGTCGATGAGCCTCTTCCTGAAGACCCCATCGATCCATCGTGGAACGAAGACTGGCAACAGAAGATCGATGCCAAGCAGAAAGAGATGGCCGCTGTCAAGAAAGAAATAATGGAAGACATCCGAAAAGTTGCCGCCCGCGAGGCCTCTGACAAGCACCTTTCCATGATCTTCTCGAAATACAAAGCCAATATCCACGCCGAAGACGTGACGGGGGATATGGTGAATCGTATAGTCAATATCACCAAGTAGGAGGAAATCGAATGGCTATGTGGAAAAAACTGGCCTGTGTAGGACTCATTGGCGCAGCACTCGCCTTTGCCGGCTGCGGCAGTGAACATAAAGTGGCAGTCATCGACTACCAGAAACTGGAAGCTTCCTCTCCGAAGATCCAGTCTATCGAAAAAGAGATCAGTGATAAAGATAAAGAAATCAGAGACCGCCTGAATCAGGACTCCCAGAGCGGACTCTCCGATGAAGACATGCAGAAGAAAGTCCAGTCCGCCCAGCAGGAGCGCATGATTTTCATCCAGAGCAAACAGAAACAGATCCAGTCCATGGTCGAGTCTCAGGCAGCCCAGATCGCGAAAGAAAAGGGCATCGGCATCGTCATGCATAAGAGAGCCGTACCCAGCGGTGCCGTCGACATCACCGATGAAGTAATGGCTAAGATCGATGGCACAGCGAAAGCGGCATCCAGCGCTGCCTCGTCCGTATCCAAGTGAGGTCCATCATGAAAAAAACAGCAGGTGAAATCGCTGCCCTGATCGGCGGCACCCTCTATGGGGACAGCACGGTCCTGATCGATGACGTTGCCAGCGCAGAAAGCGCAGGCCCATCGCAGGTGACCTTTGCCCGCGGCGTCTATGCCGAGCACATCGAAGAAATGCAGGCCGGTGTCATCCTGGTCGATGAACTCCCCGCCCACTACACGAAGAATCTTATCGTCGTCCCTGATGCCCGCCGCTCCTTTGGCGAACTCATCGAAGTCTTCCGTCCGGAAAACAAATGGGAACCAGGCATCCATGAGACCGCCGTCATCAGCGAAAAAGCCCTGATCGGCAAAGACGTCACCATCATGGCGTATGCCGTCATCGAAGAAGGCGCTGAGATCGGAGACGGCTGTGTCATCTACCCGTACTGCTACATCGGAAAGTATGCGAAGCTCGGCAAAGACTGCGAGCTGAATCCGGGTGCTGTCGTCCACGAGAACAGCATCTTAGGCGACCGCGTCGTCCTTCGTGCGCACGCCGTCGTCGGCGGTCAGGGCTTCGGCTTCTCCACCGATGAACAGGGCCATCACCATCACATTCGCCAGCTCGGCCGTGCCGTCATCAGAGACGACGTCGAGATCGGCGCCTGCTCCACCGTCGACAATGGCGCGATGAACAATACCATCGTCGGCAGCGGTACCAAGATCGATAACCTTTGCCATCTGGGACACAATGTCGAAGTCGGCCAAGACAATTTCCTCTGCGCGCAGGTCGGCATCGCCGGCAGCACGAAAGTCGGCGACCACGTCATCATGGCCGGACAGACTGGCGTGAATGGTCACATCACCATCTGTGACAATGCCGTCTTCGGAGGTAAGACAGGCATCATCGGTACCATCAAGACCCCAGGTACCTACCTCGGCTATCCGGCGAGAACCCACGCCCAGTGGGGAAGAGTCGAAGCTGCGCTCTCGCACCTGCCGGAACTGATGAAAAAGATCCGCCGTTTGGAAAAACAGCTCGGAGAGAAAGAAGAAAAATAAAGTTCGCTTGAACGCATGTAAAAACCACTGAGTGAGTATCTCGGTGGTTTTTTAAGTTGTATAGAGAGCATCAATTTCATCTGCGCGAACTTCATACAGATATTGGTACGGAGGTGATCGCTGGGCTGACGATTTTCGCTACGATGGGGTATGTACTGGCCGTTGTTCCGCGCATGATGGCGGAGGCTGGTCTGCCGCAGGGAGCGGTGCTCACCGCGTTGGTTCTGATGATATTTCTGAGCGAATGGCATTTCCGTCGCTTTCATTGCATATGTCATCATGAAAGTAGCGGCTGGAAGAATGATGGAACTAAATAAAGAACATGACCTTCTAGCCTTGCTGCTAGCGTACTATTTCTATGCGATGGCAGGAATGAAATAGTAGCTGACTACGAACCCATAAGGGATACTAAAAGGAATAAGATGTATGATTGTTGTCGGTTGCAGGGTTCAAACAACTAAGGAAACTCTGATTCAATCGCAGAGTCAGCTTCTACAGGATTTGTTATACATAGCTTCGTCATAGCCTTCTTTAAAGAGCTCGCTATTCGTGTCAGTTTTATTCCTTGCCATATATAAGAACGAATCCAAGAGTAAAACCTGACAACGATTTATTCCGTGTTTCTTTAACATGTATTATCTAGGGAGACAAAAGTAAAGTTTGACAATGCTTTTATAAGTTTTTTCTAAAAAAATACAAAATAATGATGCTTATACTGAATTTTTAATGAATATGCAATCATGCAGCAGGAGATAAAAGGTGATTCTTCCTTTTTATAAACTTCTATTATGCCTAAAAAAATATATAGATGTTGACGAAATTCGGGGGGGAGGTACTATTTATAGATAGTATAAGGCTTCGCATAAACATGAAACCTTAATCACTATTATATGACCAACATTTTTGGTTAGCCCTTCATGAAACAACAGAAGAAATCAAGGAATGCTGGGAAACTGAAGAAAGGTGGGGGTACCTTTTTGTTGTTTTTTCTAATTCTTAGGAAAGAGAGTCTGTGATCATCATATTACACTGTATTTAAAGGGAAAAGAGGTTGTATCATGAATCGGATTTACAAAGTTGTTTGGAGCAAAGCGAAGAATTGCTATACTGTGGTTTCTGAGATTGCGAAAAGACATGGAAAAGGAAATCGTACACGTACATGCGCTGCCGCTTTTTTAGCTGCATTTGCTCTTACTGGCGTTATGGGAATGGGCGAGGCACAAGCAGCTCCTGATGCCAATGTTTATACTGTCAATACACTGAATGCCAATAATAATCTCACAGTAGGTGGGATAGCAGGAAATGGGTTCTATCAGTTCTTTGTAGACAGCAACGGTGCATTCCATGCAGCCGCTAATAAATTCTCTGTAGATGAAGACGGCAAAGTAACCGCAACCGAAGGCGAAATCGGCGGAGTCACGATCAAAGAAGGTAATATCACAGGGGTCAGTGCGATTAATACCAGTGCGATTAATACCAATGTCCTGAACTCAAAATACAACCTGTCCGTAGGTACTGCAAATCCAAACGGGACCATGCCGTTCTTCGTAAACAGCAACGGCGCATTCTATGCTGCCAACGGCAAATTGGTTGTAGATAAAGACGGCAAAGTGACCGCAACCGAAGGCGAAATCGGCAACGTAGTTCTGAAAAATGGCGTATTCACCGGTCGTTCCAAACTGCTTGATGGCGAGCTGCTCGTAGGCGATGCAAGCGGTAGCTACAGTCAGATCACTCCGAAATCCGCTAAACTTGGTAAGGTAACTATCGATGAAAACGGCAAGATTTCCGGCGTAGCAGCAGGTGCAATCACCGCTGACTCTACCGATGCGGTAAATGGCAGCCAGTTGAAGCAGACCAATGACAATGTGGCCAGCAACACGGCAGCTATTGGCACGTTGAATACCCGAGTCGATGGCTTGGATGACCGAGTCGATGGCTTGGATGACCGAGTCACGAGCAACACGGCAGCTATTGGCACGTTGAATACCCGAGTCGATGGCTTGGATAACCGAGTCACGAATGTAGAGAGTCTTGCTAAGCAGCATACCACCGTTGAAGCAGGCAATAACATCACTGTGACGGAAACTACCAATACAGATGGTGGCAAAAAATATACCGTAGGTATGGCAAAAGATATTACAGTGGATAGTGTAAACGTCGGCGGCAACATCTATGTGAACAAGGACGGCTTGAATGCCAATAATCAGACCATCACGAATGTAAAAGACGGAAAGATTGAGGAAGGCTCCAAGGAGGCCGTGAATGGCGGACAGCTGTATGCGACAAATCAGCGGGTAGAGGAGAATGCTAGCAATATTTCGCTTCTTGGTAATTCAATCAATAAGCTGGACAATCGTGTGGACAAGGTCGGTGCAGGGGCAGCTGCTCTCGCCGCACTCCAGCCGCTCGGTTTCGATCCGGAGGATAAGTGGGACTTTGCAGCAGGCTATGGCAACTACAGTGGTGCAAGTGCCGTGGCGCTCGGTGCATACTATCGCCCGAATGAAGACACGATGTTCTCTGTCGGTGGCAGCTTCGGCAATGGAGAAAATATGGTGAATGCAGGCGTAAGCCTGAAACTCGGTCAGAGTAGCCATGCACCGGCTTCCAAAGCTGCTATGGAGAAAAAGATCAGTGCTCTTAGTCAGGAAGTAGAAGAGCTGAAGGCTGCAATCGCTGATCTCCGCGCAGCGCAGACGAAAGCAAAAGACGCAACAGAAAAAGACGTACAGAAGAAATAAGCTGGGTTTGATGACCGCATTTATTCTGGCGTGAATATGAAAGTTGGCAGAAAAGACGTAAAGACTTTTCTGCCAACTTTTTTTATGATTATTTAAGGAAATGCTGATTCCATTGTAGAGGCGGGTTTTAGAAGGAGCTTTATACATGGCTTCGTTATTACCTTCCTTACATGGTTCGCTATTCGTGTCAGATGATTCCCTGCCTTGTATAAAAATTCAAGAGTAAAATCTGGCAATGATTTAATCAGCGTCTTCTTAGCATGGCTGAATTTGAAATTTTCAGAAATTTTCAAATTTCATGCGAAAGTATGGTACAATAATAGGGTATGTAAAAAAGAGGGATGAGGAAGCGGTATTCATATATTGCTCATTGGGAAAGGCGCTCATTCGATTCCCCGTCTCTCGTCCCCAGTCACTAGTCACAAAGTCACTACAACCCCCAAGGAGGTCTATAATGGCAAAAGATTATTCATTCGACGTGGTATGCCGCACGGATCTGCAGGAAGCGGCAAATGCTGTGAATCAGGCGTCCAAGGAGATCGGCACGCGCTATGATTTCAAGGGCAGCAAGAGCTCGGTCACTCTCGATGAGGATAAGATCACGCTGATCGGCGATGATGATTTCAAGCTGAAGCTGGTGAAGGATATCATTCATGGGAAGCTCGTGAAGCGCGGGATTTCCCTCAAAAATCTGAAGGAAGAGAAGAAGGAAGCGGCAGCTGGCGGGACGGTCCGTCAGGTACTCTCGCTGCAGAACGGGATCTCTTCGGATATGGCGAAGGATATCGTGAAGCGTGTGAAGGCTTCGAAGATCAAGGTTGCTGCCAAGATCAATGGCGATGAGGTGCGTGTATCGAGCAAGGATAAGGATTGCCTGCAGGAGTGCATCCAGTTCCTGAAGCAGCAGGACATTCCGGCGGATCTGCAGTTTGTGAACTATAGATAGTGAGCTTGCGAAAGAGTCCTCCGTTATGAAGACGGCTTTAACAAATGAGGAATTAGGAATGAGGAGTTAGGAATGGTGGTGCGGCGCATAATCATAGGAAGCGCCGCGGAGTATGAAAAATGGGTAAGGTCAAAAATTCTGCTTTGGGAAAATGTTTGTGAAATCGTTAATCAGTGTTTTCCTAAAGGCAGAAGAGGAATCCAACTTTTTGGTATTTACGGCGCTTTATTATTTTTATGCGCCGCTCTACCATTTCTCATTTCTAATTTCTCATTCCTCATTCCTAATTTTAGAAAAGCGGTATGGGGACTTGTGAGGATATCCATCAATCGCATTGAAATGGAGGAGTTATGAACGCAGAGGAAATGATGGCGAAGACGCTCCGGGAAGGGCATACCACCGGCGCTACGGCGACGGGGGCGATGAAGGCAGCGATCCTGGCTATGAGAGGAGAATTTCCAAAGCAGGTGACGGTCCTTTCGCCGCAGAGGACGGAGCTCACGATCCCGGTGGAGTCGGCCGAGGCGCATGGGCGGACGGGCATTGCGACTTGCCTTAAGGATGCGGGCGATGACCTGGACTGTACACATGGGACGCCGATCGTCGTGACCGTAGAGCTGGTGGATACGCCGGGTCTTACGCTCCGTGCGGGGAAGGGCGTCGGTACGGTGACGAAGCCGGGGCTGCAGGTGAAGGTGGGACGACCCGCCATCAATCCGGGCCCGCAGATCATGCTGCGTTATGTGTATGAAGAGCTCATCGGCAAGGATCATGGCTGTATCGTGACGGTTTCTATCCCGAAAGGGGAGGAGCTGGCAAAGCAGACGCTGAATCCTTCGCTGGGGATCGTCGGCGGGATCTCGGTCCTGGGGACGACGGGGATCGTGAAGCCGATGAGCGAGGAGGCGTACAAGAAGTCGCTGGCGCCGCAGGTGCCGGTGGTCTATGCGAGCGGGATCCGCACGGCGGTCCTCTGTCCCGGCCGTATCGGTGAGACGGCGGCGAAGATCATGGGCATTCCATCGGATGCGATCATCGAGACGAGCAATTACATCGGCTTCATGATGGAGCAGTGCATTGCAGGCGGTTTCCAAAAGATGCTGCTCATCGGCCATATGGGAAAGCTGGTCAAGGTGGCGTCAGGCAGCTTCCACACGTACAACCGCAACAGTGACGGGCGTATGGAGACAATGGCGGCGTATGCGGCCATGAACGGGGCATCGACGGATACGGTGCGGGAGATCATGTGCTGCACGACGACAGATGGCGCGGCAGCGGTCGTGCATCGTGAAGGGCTGGATATGATTTACCAGCAGATGGCGGAGAGGGCGCAGGTGCGCTCGGAACGCTACATTTTCGGTAAGGCCAGGGTCGGCGTGATTTTTGCGGCGATGGATGGCACGGTGCAGGCAGTCAGCAGCCATGCGAAGGAGATTCTAGAGGAGGAACAATGGAGCATACATTGATCGTAGCGGGGATCGGGCCGGGAGATCCGGACTATATCCTGCCGAAGGCGCAGAAAGCCATCGAGGGGGCGCACTACCTCGTGGGCGGTCATCGCGCGCTTTCTGACTATGCAAAGCCTTCTCAGGAAACATATCCGGTGACAGGCAAGCTCTCTTTGCTCGCAGACTGGCTGGAGGAGGCGCTTAAGAAGGATGATGTCGTCGTCATGGTGAGCGGGGATCCGGGTTATTACAGTCTGCTTCCGTGGCTCAAGAAGCGGTTTCCGGAGCATCCGATCGAAGTCATCCCGGGAATTTCTTCTGTGCAGGCCTGCTTCGCTCTTGTCAAAGAACCCTGGCAGGGAGCGCTGTGGCTGTCTTTCCATGGCCGTGTGCCGGAAGAGAAGGATACGGCTTATATGCCCGGACGAAAGCTCGCCTTTCTGACGGATCATGAGCATGATCCGGCCTATATCGCGAGATACCTGATGGACAAGGGATGGCCGAAGGAGACGCGCGCTGCCGCGGCCGAGCATATTTCATATGAGAATCAGCATCTTTCGGATTCGACTCTTGAGGAATTGTCGCATCTGGAAGGCTATGGTGAATCAGTCATGGTGGTGATGGGATAAATGCAGTTTGGCATCAAAGATGAGGAGTTTATTCGGGGAAAGGTACCGATGACGAAGGCTGAGATCCGTGCGATGGTCATGGTGAAGGCCGCCATTCAGCCTGGCGATATAGTGGCTGACATCGGTGCAGGGACAGGCTCTCTATCCATAGAGGCAGCGCTCTGCTGCCCCAAGGGGGCTGTGTATTCGATAGAAAGAAATCCGGAGGGGATCGAGCTGATCCGGAAAAATGCGGAAAAGTTCGGCTGCCGGAATATCCATACCATAGCCGGCACGGCGCCGGAGGCGATGGAAGGTCTGCCGAAGATGGATGTGATCATCATCGGTGGCTCTTCCGGAAATATGCATGAGATCCTGGATCGATGTGAAGCGCTGCTCGCTCCGGGCGGACGCATCATTCTCACCGCTGTCACCGTGGAAACGACGGGGGAAGTGGTGAAGGAATTCGCCGATCGTCCTTTCGAGCTGGAAGGCTTCGAGATGCAGATCAATCGACTGAGAAAACTGGGGCGGTATCATCTCTATGATCCGATGAGCCCCATTTTCATATTTACAGCAATCAAACATTGAGGAGGAAGTTATTATGGGAAAATTGTATTTCATCGGCGCTGGTCCCGGAGATCCTGAGCTCATCACGGTGAAGGGACAGCGTCTCATCGCAGAGGCGGATGTCATCATCTACGCCGGCTCTCTTGTGAATCCGGAGATCCTGAAGTACGGCAGAAAAGATGCAGAGATCTACAACAGTGCGACCATGAATCTGGATGAAGTGCTGAAGGTGGAGATCGATGCGCTCAAAGCAGGCAAAATGGTGGCTCGTGTGCACACCGGTGATCCAGCCATTTACGGTGCGATCCAGGAACAGATGGACGGTCTGCGCGCAGCAGGGATCAAAGAAGATCAGTTTTCTGTCGTTCCGGGCGTCAGCTCCTTCCTTGCGACAGCAGCTGCGTTGAAACAGGAATATACCCTGCCGAGCATTTCTCAGACCGTCATCATCACCCGTATGGAAGGCCGCACACCGGTCCCGCCGAAGGAAAAGCTCGCGCTTCTTGCCGCACATCAGGCAACCATGTGCATTTTCCTCTCTGTCCAGGCGATCGATCAGGTCATGGCGACACTGAAAGAGGGCGGCTATCCGGGCGATACCCCGGTCGCTATCGTAGCCAGAGCGACCTGGCCTGACCAGCGTATTTTCCGAGGTACCATCGATACCATCGCCGATATTCTCCATCAGGCAGGCGTCGTCCGTCAGGCCATGATCGTGGTCGGCAAGGTCCTCGATACCGACTATGAGCTCTCCAAGCTTTACGACAGCAAGTTCACCACCATGTTCCGCAAAGGAACGGATGGGGAGTAAGGATGGCGGGGAAATAAGGCGATTTTAGGGTATTGGGATGAGACTTTGTGAAAATCAGCGTTTCCCTAGGGATTAGAGTCTTCTGGTGACTAGGGATTAGTGGCTAGGGATTAGGAGTCTCAAGTGACTGGTGACTAGTGACTGGAATGCCAGCTCATGGCACCACCATTTCGCATTTCTCATTTCTAATTTCTCATTCAATCGAGGCTTTCAAACGTAATCAAGGGGCGAGCCGCCTCAGGGGCTAACCCTGAACCCTGAACCCTGAACCTTGAACCTTGAACCTTGAACCCTTATCCCCTGGAGAGTATCATAATGAAATACGCTATTATTTCTGTATCCAAAGAAGGAGCCCAGCTGGGGGCGCGCGTGAAGGCGGGCATTTCCGGCGAGGGAATCCTGTATGAAAGAAAGGGCAGTGCGAGCGGCGAAGAAGCGGTGTATTTCACCCGCACGCTTGCACTCACGGCGGACATTTTCTCCTGCTATGATGGGATCCTTTTCATCATGGCGTCCGGCATCGCGGTCCGCGCCATCGCGCCGCATGTGGTGAGCAAGGCGTCTGATCCGGCGGTGCTCGTCATGGATGAGTGCGGGAAACATTGCGTTTCCCTGCTCTCCGGACACCTCGGCGGGGCGAATGCCTGGGCAAGAGAAGTCTCAGCGGCGGTGGGCGCCGATCCTGTCATCACGACGGCGACCGATGTCCATGACCGCCGTGCGCCGGATGATATCGCCCGCGAGCTGATGATGCGCGTCGAGCCGCTTGCTGCCTTGAAACCTGTGAATACTGTCATCGCGGCAGGGCGCACATTCCGATGGTTTCTGGATGAGACAGTCGAAGGGAGCGCTTCTATAGCGACGCGCCTCAAAGAGAAAGGGATCCGCACGGAGCCCTTAGACCGACTGGATGCCAATGCGTTTGACGCATGCGCTGTCATTACCGAAAAAACGATCACTGTGAAGAAGCCTTTCGTCTGCCTTCGTCCGAAGAATCTTTTCGTCGGCATCGGATGCAAGCGCGGCACCTCCGAAGAGCTGGTGCAGAGCGCATTCACCGCAGCACTGGCTCAGGCAGGGGCTTATCCCTACCAGGTAGCATCGCTTGCGAGTGTCGATGCGAAAGCGGATGAAAAAGGTTTGCTTGATTTTGCCAGTTCCATGCATCTTCCGATTCATTTTTACAAGGCAGAGGAGCTTAGAAAAATCGCGGAAGAGTATCATTTAGAAAGTTCAAAATTTGTAGAGAAAACGATAGGAGTGGGAAACGTATGTCAATCAGCAGCGTTAATGGAATCAATGAAGGGAAAAACGCTTCTGCCGAAAACGAAGTTTGTCAGTGCCACGGTGGCGATCGCCCTGGGACTATCCGGGTCATCGGCATTGGACCGGGCCATGAAGAAGAAATGACCCCGAAGGCCATCAAGGCCATGGAAGCTTCCGATATCATCGTGGGCTATAACACATACATTGCTCTCGTGAAAGACCTCATCAAAGATAAAGAAGTCGTCGGAAATGGCATGCGCCAGGAAGTCGACCGTTGCCAGAAGGCCGTCGATCTGGCGGCAGAAGGCCATCAGGTGGCCGTGATTTCCTCCGGTGACCCGGGCGTCTATGGCATGGCCGGCCTGGTGCTCGAGCTCATCCAGAAGCTTCCGAAGGAAGCGCGTCCGGAGTGCGAGGTCATCCCGGGACTCACCGCAGCAAATACGTCTGCTGCCGCGCTCGGTGCCCCGCTCATGCATGACTATGCTGTCATCAGTCTTTCTGACCTCATGACCCCATGGGAACAGATCAAAAACAGAGCGAAGCTCGCCGCTGAAGGGGACTTCGTCATCGCCATCTACAATCCAAAGAGCCGCGGCCGCGCGACCTACCTCGATGAGATCCGCGACATCGTCCTCCAGTACAGAAAGCCGGAAACACCGGTAGGCATCGTCAGAAAAGCAGGACGTCCGGGCATGAACTGGACGATCTCCACACTGGAAAAACTGCCGGAAGAACATGTAGACATGCAGTCCACCGTCATCATCGGCAAGAGCACCACCTTCGTCGCTGACGGAAAAATGATCACACCAAGAGGATACAAAGCATGATCTGGATCATTTCCGGAACACAGGACGGCCGAGAAATCGGCGCTGCACTCGCAGACCGAGAACAGTCCAAGCCGGAAGGGGAGCGCCGTGAGATCCTTATGACCGTTGTCAGCCAGTACGGTAAAGTGCTCGCCGCACATAAAGGGCTCGACATCGAAGTAGGGCGCTTCCGGGAAGAAGACATGCTCCGTGTCATCAGGGAAAAGGGGATCTCGCTCATCCTTGATGCAAGCCATCCCTATGCAGCGATCGTTTCTGAGACTGCCCGCGCGGCCTGTACCAAGGCAGGGATCGACTACGTGCGCTACGAGCGCGCGGAGATCCCGCTCCCTGACTATGACAAGCTCTATCACGCAAAAGATGAATTCGAAGCGGCGGACCTTGCCGGTCAGCTTGGAAAGAGCATCCTTTTGACGACCGGCTCCAAGACGCTTGCCACCTTCGTAGAGGCGAAAGCGCTGGAAGGTAAGGAAATCTGGGCGCGCGTGCTGCCGACATCGAATGTGATCAAAATGTGTGAAGACCTCGGCATGCGGGCGAAGTACATTCTCGCTCTGCAGGGACCTTTCTCTTATGAAATGAATCTTGCTATGATTCATGACTATCACGCGGATGTGATGGTCACCAAAAACAGCGGCCTCATCGGCGGCAGCGATACGAAGCTCAAAGCCGCGATGGACGCCGGTATTTCCGTCATCGTCATCGATAAACCGAAAGCAAAGCTGGACGGCGCTGTGGTCTTCTCGACCGTAGAAGGCGTCCTCAGCTATATGGAGGAACACTATGGATTTCATCAAAAGCCCTAAGGCCATCGAAGATAAAAGTATGGATCTCATCAATCCATTCATCATGGACATCGACCTCACACCGGAAGAAGTGACGGTCTATTCCCGTATGATTCACGCCTCCGGCGACGTAGACTACGGGCATCTCATCCAGACCAGCAAAGGCGCTGTCGCTGCCGGTATCGAAGCGCTCGCCAAGGGCTGCAACATCTATACCGATGTGAATATGGTCAAAGCAGGGATCAATAAGAATGCCCTGCATGCCCTCGGCAGTGAGGTATTCTGCCGCGTATCCGATCCGGAAATCGCAGCCATTGCCAAAGAGAAAGGCATCGCCCGCTCCATGGCAGCGATGAACTCCTTTGGTACAGACCTCAATGGCTCTATCATCGCCGTCGGAAACGCTCCGACCGCTCTCTATGAAGCCATCCGTATGGTCGAAGAAGACGGCATCAAACCGGCACTTATCATCGGCATCCCTGTCGGCTTCGTCGGCGCCGCTGACTCGAAAGAGCAGCTTGTCCGCCGTGCGCCCTGCCCCTTCATCACTGTCCGTGGCACCAAGGGCGGCAGCTCCATCGTCGCTTCCTGCGTCAATGCGCTGATGTACAATCTCGTAAAGCGCAACAATAACATGCTCTTTGTCGAAGGTAAGAAATAGAACTCGTCAAAAGCACGATAAAATCCCGCTCCGTGAGGAGCGGGATTTTTGTCGTGTAGCAACCGTGTTGCAATATGGGGGCAAGGGTTCGGCGTTAGCACGTCCCACTGGCTATCCCTGAACCTCTTTTATATCAATTTCCTGAAATACGGGATCTTCTTGATTCCCCACGTCAGCACCACGCCGAGCGCGTAGGCGAGGGTGATCCAGATGACGGCATCGAAGAAGGGGAAGCGGTAGAGGTAGACCAGAAGGACGCGGGAGAGGATGACGTGCGTGAGATTTCTTGTGATTTCTTCGAAGAGCATGACGCCGAACGAGATGCCGCCCAGAAAGACGAGGCGGCGCGACCAGGCATCGGAGATGTGGTGGGTCATGAAGTACCAGCGGGCGAAGCAAAAGACGAAGGCGGTATTCAGGAAGAGGAAGGAGTCATAGAAGCGCTCGGAGATGGCTTCGGTCATGCCGCCGGCGCAGACGCCGTGGTAGTAGGTCATGAAGCCTGCGATGGCGGTGCCGGCGAGGGCGATAAGCCCCAGCTTTGCCAGATTTCTTTTCGTCAGCCATGTGTCAGGCAGTACATGCTCGATCCAGTAGCCCATGAGGAAATAGAAGGACGGTTCGCTGATCGCGAGGAGAGGATTCACAAAGTAGTTCATCTCCGCGCTGCCCTTGAAAATGAGAAAGGAGATGACAGGTACGCAGCCGACGAAGAAAAGATTGAGCCCGATGAGGTAGAGATAGAGCTCCTCTGTCATGGCCTTCACCAGTTTTCTCCAGATGGGGAGCATCAGGAGGAAGCCGATATATATGTATAAGAAATAATAGGCGGTTGCCATCTGCGAGGAGTAGAGCATCGTGAAGAATTTCGCGATGTGCCCGGGGATGGTGAGGGGGAGATTGTGGTAGAACCAGACATAGTTGATGAGGGAGAAGACGAAGATGACCTGTAGGAAGCGCCAGATGCGTTTCTTGAAGATGGTGGAAATCGGCTCTTCGCGCCCCAGAAGCAGCGCGCCCGAGATCATGAAGAAGATCGGGACTGCGGTCTTCACCCAGAGGGGGACGGCGAGGTAGAAAGGGTAAAAGAGCGACTCGGGGCGGTGAATGAAAATAGAGAAGCCTTCGGTCGCACTATGGGTGAACATGACCAGCCAGATGCAGAGGAAGCGCAAAAATTCGATGTGAAGCAGCTTCTTTTTTGCAGGCTTTTCAGAAATAGGGGTGGTATTCGTCATGGGGAGACCTTCTTTGCTAAAGTATTTATTGTTTAAGGGAACACTGATTAAATCGTTGTCCGACTTGGCTCTTGTATTTTCATGCAAGGCGAGGAATAAGGGGGCGCGAATAGCGAGCTATTTAAGGAGGGTTATGACGAAGCATTGCATGAAAATACATGCCAAATCGGACTCTGCGATTTAATCAGCGTTTCCTTAATCATACCATGGAAAGTGAGAAGTGAGAAGTGATGGAGCTGGGCGTAAAAAATAGAAGCGCCGAGGGTTAGCTCCTTGGGCGGCTCCGTCCACTGATTATGAATGAAAGCTTTGCGCGAATGAGAAATTAGGAATGAGGAATTAGGAATGGTGGTGCGGCGCATAAAAATCAGAAGCGCCGCGGAGTTTTGATAGCGCTTCGCGCGGCGCATCGTCATTTCGAGCGTAGCCCGCTATCTTTATTGTAGAACGGTCATCGTCTGATGTGAGGCAGCACTAGGGAAACACTGATTAAATCGTTGTCAGATTTCATTCTTGGATTTTTATACAGAGCAAGGAATCATTTGACGCGAATAGCGAGCTATTTAAGGAAGATGATGACGAAGCTATGTATAAAAATCCATATGAAATCCGACTCTGCGATTTAATCAGCGTTTCCCTAGGACATCGTTTTCCCTCGGCGCATACACGCTGATTCCCGCAGTGCAGTAAAGACCCTCGGTTGCGCTCGGGATGACGATGCCGGAGAAATCCCAGTCATCAGCCACTCCTAATCCCCAATCCCTAATCCCTAGCTACTCGTCCCTGCTTTCAAACTTTAGATGAAGGCAGGCACGTATCATAAGGTTTGACGGCAGGGGAGTCACCAGTCACTAGTCACCAGTCACCAGTCACCAGTCACCAGACACTCCAAATCCGGTGACTCTGCCTGCTTCCCTTTCCAAATCTATGCCCGTGTGTTATAATTTCTTTAACCCAATGCATAGTACAAGACGCAACCGCTGGTGAGCAAGACGTAGGATGGTATTTTCGGAGGCGGATGGAGGGTCATGTGCTTGCAAAATAGAAATGGAGGAAAAGTAGAATGGCAGGTAAAAAATGGAAGAAAATTTTGGCAGCAGGCCTTTGCGGACTGATGGCTGCGGGTCTCATCGCAGGCTGCGGTGGCAGTGACGGCGGTAAGAGCGATGCGAAGATGAAGGTCGGGGTGGTACAGATCGTGCAGCACCCGGCACTGGATGAGTCGAACAAAGGCTTTGTCGATGCACTGAATGAACAGGGGCTGAAGGACAAGGTCGATATCGATCAGCAGAATGCCCAGGGCGACCAGTCGAATCTACGATCAATCGCCAATCGCTTCGTTTCCGGTAACTACAACCTGATCTGCGCGATTTCCACACCGGCGGCGCAGACGATGGCGAATGCGACGGACAAGATCCCGATCATCTGTACGGCGATCGCTGATTTCGAAAATGCGAAGCTCATGAAGTCGGAAAAAGCGCCGGACAGCAATATCACAGGGACCCACGACAGAGGTCCGCTGGATAAGCAGGTGGCACTCATTCATGAGATCCAGCCGAATGCAAAGAAAGTTGGTATCATTTACAATTCCAGTGAAATCAACTCCGTCATTCAGGCCGATCGTCTGAAAAAGGCTTGCCAGCCGCTTGGCATCGAAGTCGTCGAGCTCACGGTGAACTCGGTGAATGATGTGCAGCAGGTGGCTGAGGGCTTCCTCGGAGGCAAGGTCGATGCGATCTTCGTTCCGACGGATAATATCATCGCATCATCCATTCCGACACTGATGGCCGTCGCGAATAAGGAAAAGATCCCGGTCTATGGCGCAGAGGTGGGGCACGTGAAGTCTGGCGTCCTTGCTTCAGAATCCATCAGCTTCTATGATATCGGTCACAGAGCGGGCGAGATGGCAGCAGAGATCCTGAAGGGCAATAAAAAGGTCAAGGATTTCCCCGTTGAAGGCGCTGACAAATCGAAACTTTACATCAATAAAGCAGAAATGGAAACACTTGGCATCACCATCCCGCAGTCGGTTCTGGACCGCGCGGAAATGATGTAGTAGTAAGGAAACGCTGAATTACCTTAAGCAGGCATTTGCCGGGAGATACGGTTTGCATGTTCCCGGTGTATAAGTAAGGCATACAAAGGAGTAACCTTTTCCATGAAAGAGGAAGAGGTTACTTTTCCTTGTATAAAAGAGAAAGGAAAACCTCATTGGCTTCAAAACTGAAACAGCTGTGGTGGCTCATGCTCATTTTCGCCATCTGCAATATCGCGATGGCTATTCTCCTTTATAATGACAGACCGGTACCCGTGGATGAAAATCCGCCGGTCCCGATCGCCAGAAAGGAAGTCTATAGCATCGGTATCCTGCAGTCGGACGATCTGCCCGAGCAGGATAAGATGCTCGAAGGCGTCATGGCGTCTCTTGAAGCCGGCGGCTATCAGGACGGAAAGAATATGAAGGTCGAGCTCGTCAAAGCAGATGGCAGTGAACGCAAAGTGAAAAGCGCTGTGAATCAATTCGTCCGCAGTAAGAAGGATCTCATCATTGCCATCGGCACTCCATCAGCCAAAGCGGCCGCAAAGGTGACGAAGAGCATCCCTGTCGTCGGCGTCGGCGTTCTTTATTTCCAGAAGGACAAAGACTTCGAAGGCCATGAAAACTTCACCGGTATCAGCGACTATCCGCAGGTCGTGAATCAGGTGCGCATGGCGTCCCGCTTCATGAAGCTCGATCCGTTGGGCGTCATTTACAATCCCAAGGATGAGGGGGCTCTAAAGCAGGTCAAGATGCTTCGCGCCGTCGCAGAACAGAAGCAGCTGAAGCTGGTGGAAATCAAGTATAATGACAGCGAAAAAGCAGGGCCGCAGTTTGAAAAACTCATCTCGCAGGTCAAATGCGTCTATATGCCTGAAGATCCGATGGTTCTTGCACACTTTGATGAAATGGTGAAGATCGCCACAGACGCCTGGGTGCCGATCATTGGCGAGCAGAAGGAAATGGTTTCCCGCGGAGCAGTCCTCTCCGTGTCTCCGTCCTATTACCGCATGGGATTCTCCGGCGGGCGTATGGCCTGCTGGCTTCTTGCGGGAGAAAAGATCCCGAAGGACATCCTCATCACCAAGCAGCATGATCCGGATCTCGTCATCAATATGAGACAGGTGAATGCACTCAATATTCCACTTCCCGGTGACATCTGGCAGCGCGGCAGAAAGCTCTATCTTTATGATGGACAGCCGGCAAGACCGTAAAACAAGGCTGTTTATTGATCGTTCTCGGTCGTTCATCACATAGGGCGTACGCCTTTAAGGGAAGTTCATCGGATGGATTTCCTTTTGATTTTATTTCGTAGCATAGCAGAAAAGGAGCATTGAATTTACATGGCAGATTTAGCATTTTCCACCGTTGCCCAGGGGCTCATGTGGTCCATCCTGGCCATCGGCGTATTTCTTTCCTTCCGCGTACTGGATGTACCGGATATGACCTGCGAAGGCAGCTTCCCTTTGGGTGGTGCCATTGCAGCGTCCATGATCGCAGCGGGCGCTTCGCCATGGCTTGCCATTGCAGCCGGTGCTTTCGGTGGTCTTCTGGCCGGTATCGTGACCGGCATTCTTTACACGAAGCTCAAGATCCCGGCGATCCTCGCAGGGATCCTGACCATGATCGCGCTCTACTCGGTGAACCTGCACGTCATGGGGAAAGCGAATATTTCCCTGCTTCGTGTGGACACCATTTTCTCGACCACGGCGAGCCTTCTGCATGTGAGCAACTCTGTCGCGGCCTTCCTTGTGCCGGCAGTGCTGCTTTTCCTCTGCAGTGCTTTCATTTACTGGTTCTTCGGTACCGAGCTTGGCATGTGCATCCGCGCGACCGGGTATAATACACAGATGGTTCGCGCGCAGGGTGTGAATACCGATACCATGATCATCATCGGCCTCTTCATTTCCAATGCCCTCATCGGCCTCTGCGGTGCCGTCGTTGCACAGAACAACGGCTTTGCTGACGTAGGCATGGGCATCGGCACCATCATCATCGGTCTCGCATCCGTCATCATCGGGGAAGTCATTCTCGGCGTAGACAGCTTCTCTGCTTCGCTTGCTGCCGTCATCTTGGGCTCCGTCATTTACCGCGTGGTCATCGCTGTCGTCCTCTATATGGGCATGCCGCCGAATGACCTGAAGCTTTTTACTGCTATTATTGTTGTCCTTGCACTGGCTGCGCCAATGATCAAAGGCAAAGTCAATGTCGGAAAGTGAGGCTGATCCCATGTTAAAAGTTACCAACATCAGCAAAACCTTCTTCAAGGGCACCAGCAATGAAAAGAAAGCATTAAACGGTCTGTCGCTCACTCTGAATGACGGTGATTTCTGTACCGTCATCGGCGGCAACGGCGCGGGCAAGAGTACGCTTCTTAATGCCATCGCCGGCGCGTATATTCCCGATGCAGGGACGATCGAGATCAATGGCACGGACGTCACCCGCGTCAGCGAATACAAGAGAGCGAAATATATCGGCCGCGTTTTTCAGGATCCGCTGAAAGGCACGGCGGCTGGCATGCAGGTCGAAGAGAATCTCCTGCTCGCTTCCCGCAGAGGAGAGAGCCGCCGCCTGAAATGGGCTTTTTCCGCAGGAGATCATGAGAAATACAGAGACATGGTGGCCCGTCTGGATCTCGGTCTGGAGGATCGCCTCGGCACCCGCATCGGACTTCTTTCCGGCGGCCAGCGCCAGGCGCTCACGCTGCTTATGGCGACCATGAAAAAGCCGGATATCCTTCTTCTCGATGAACCGACAGCGGCCCTTGACCCGAAGACAGCGTCCAAGGTGCTGAAGATCACCGATGAGATCGTCACTGAACAGCATCTGACGACACTCATGATCACGCACAACATGAGAGACGCGCTGAAATACGGCAATCGTCTCATCATGATGAACAGCGGACGCATCATCGCGGACTACACACCGGAAGAAAAGAAAAACCTCACCATCGAAGATCTGCTGAAGAAATTCGAAGAAACCAGCGGTACGGTCAGTGACCGCGTCGCTTTGGGATAATCAGCATTTCTGTAGAAAGCCCCTTTGCCATTTGGCAAGGGGCTTTTATGATGGGGAAGGGATATGAGACGCCGGACGTCTTGGAAGAGAAAGCGGGGGAGCGGTTGTGGATTAGACTGGAAACGCACAGAGAGATGCATCACGTAGCTGTATGGGGACCATAGTGAGTCAAAGTGAAATGCATGCCATCGTAAATGAAAACCATTTACATATGGATTCATCTGATTTAGGGAAACACTGAGTAAAATCAGATTCTGCGATTGAATCAGCGTTTTCTTAGGTAAACAAGGGAAAGGTTATTTCACATGAGTATTTTAATCGCTACGTAGAAGGGTGCCTCTTCGAGGCACATCTATCCTGCGCCTTTGGCGCGCCCCTTCTTCAAGGGGCTGCTCAGCTGGGGAGATTATCTTTAAACGCAAGCCCTTACAGCTCACGCTACTTTCGGGCATCGCCCCCTATATACTCGCGGCGAAGCCGCCACCTTCATTCTTAATTCCTCATTCGAGCAAAGCTTTCCATCCAGCCTCAAAGGACGGAACGCCCCACGGACTAAGTTTGAAAGCAGGTATGAGTGGCTAGGGATTAGGAGCCTCGAGTGACTAGTGACTAGTGACTAGTGACTGAAATGCCACCTTCGGGCATCGCCACCATCTATACTCCGCGGCGCTTCCATATTTTTATGCGCC